>Ga0247688_1000097_pt1 | contig 39739 bp, 34 predicted proteins | sample CNK29_metaG_FD_182718 | JGI IMG/M metagenome (GOLD analysis project Ga0247688, IMG submission 182718) | Soil microbial communities from Purdue University Martell Research Forest, Indiana, United States - CNK29 | ecosystem: Environmental > Terrestrial > Soil > Temperate forest > Bulk soil... | reverse complement strand
CGCCGACAATCGTTTTGTGGATTGTGTAGCGGCCTTCTTTTTCTCGATTGGTTACGGCAAAGCCGAGCGCGGCTTCTGAAAGGCAGTCGATCTCGCCGGTAAAGTTGCGGCGCTCATCGTGCAGAAAAGTTTCGCCGTCGGTGACGAGAAACTGAAGATCGCGAATTTGCGGCGAGTCGATGGTCGGATAGTAAACCTCGGTGATGCAGCCGTAATCGAGCGTGTACCAAACGCGGCTGGAAGTTGAGTATGCGGTGCCGACCGCGGCTTTGGCGCCGCGAGTCCAGCGTGGCTCGATGCCGGGACCACCGGGCGCGAGACGAGGAGAACTGAGGCTACTCATAAGACTCGATCACCCACAACGACTTTTTATTTAACGGTCACGGACATGCCGTGGCTAGTCAGAAACTGTCGCAATTCGGTTGTCACGTCACTCGCTGCTGATTCGGTCGGGACGATAGCCAGAGCGAACTTTGTTCCCGCAGGAAACTGCGCGAGTTTTTCTTTCAACTCCTCCAGCGATACGCACCGGTATTGCGCCACGCGAGCGTACAAACGATTCCCGGGAAACTCAATGTTGATCGTGATCGGCTCATCTTCCCAAAGCTTGAGGTAACTTTCGAGTTGTTGCCGAACTTGCCGGACCTTCGTTTGCTCCGCCAAACTCTGCAACTCGGCTTTATCTAATAACCACGCGTGGCTGCCGATGAGAGCTTGCATCAGGTTGAGTCCTAAGTTGAGTTGATCGTTGTCAGCGTCGAAGCCGTCGGCAAAGATTTTATCGAGCTGCGCTTCACGTCCGGCCCAATGTTCGCACCAGCTTGTGTAACGTTTGCGGAGCGCAGCCTCCGCGGCAGGCGAGCCGAATTCTCCCAGCATCCTGGCGGCGGCCAGCGCCACGTCCGGATCAGGGTCGTTGAGGCTTTCAATGGCGAAGTTTTCCAGGATCGGATCGTAGTGAATTTGCGGGACAGTCTGAAACAAGTCGCGGTTGCAAGCGGAAAAATCCTCACCGCGAGTAGCGAGCACTTTTTGGATCAGGCTGGCAGCAGTTGGCGGGCTCACGCGCAAGGCGTAGGCGACTAGCGGATCTTGCACGTCGCAGCTTAACTTTCCGATCTGTGGCTCGAGTTTTTCGACCACTTGCGGCAGGATCGCGTCCGTGGCGTATCTGGCGATCAGTGAGGCGAGATTCGAGCCCTGATGAGCTCTGAAGTTTTCCGCCAATACAAAATCAAGTTCGGGCAAAGTTTTATCAGGAAGCACGCCGAGCACGCGCGCATTAAATCGCGGGCGCGGCCGGCTGATCTCCGCGATGATGGTGCTCCGGGCGCCAGCCGGATCCAACTCGTACCAATGCCGTAACGCGCTGCCACTCACCTGCTGCAACTCGTAGTTTGGATCACTTCGCAATTCCGGAAAATCACGGTACGCCTGAACGTAGCGCTTCAAGAGCGGAAGCACAGCGGGGCTCTTGATCTTCTCCCAGCGGTAATTCAACAGGAAGTTCTGTTGGTCCAACGGCAGGTTCTCAAAAACCGACATTAGCTGCGCCGTTAATTTGTCAATTGTTTGTTGCGGCAGTGCGGTCCCGTTCCAGGCTTCGTTCACGGCAGTGGTGAGACTGACGGACAAAGCTTTGCCACGTTTAGCGGGCAAAGCGGCCAGGAGTTGCTCGAGGCTTCGCTGGTTTGTTTCCCGCCAATTCGCGTTGCCGCCGTTGCTGTCGGAATTGATTGTTGTGAGCGTAAAAAGAAACACACTGTCGATCGCGCGATCCGGATCGCCGAGCGCTTCTTCGAGAGCGGCGCGAGCGACCGCACGTTCCGGTGACGAGGTCACGCCCAGCATGCAAAGGTAATCAAAACTGCCGGAGCCTGCGCCTCGCATTCGTTTGACCAACTCGCGCGTCGCGTCGGCAGTGCTGAGAAAGCGCAGTGCATCAAACGCCTGTTTTCGGATCTCGTTTTGGTCGGACCCGTTTGATTCAAGCGGCGCGTCGAGTTTTGCGACCGCTTCATTGAGAACTCGTTTTTGCCAGGCCGGCTCTGCCTTGACGATCTTCAGCGTAATTTCATTTGACCGTGCGGTGACGTCTGAGGTTCCCCGTGGGTTTGACGGATCCCGAATAGCAACTCTGGTGCTGGAGACAATCAACCGATACTCTCCGGGTTGCGTGAAGCGCACCCACTCATTGAGATTGAGCTTGATCGTCCACGGTTCCGCCGTAAGAAAAGTATAGGTCGTTATGCCGCCCAGGCTGCCGAGATTAGGCGACGGATCTACCGCACCCTCCGCCGGTGAGATGCTGAACTGCTCATAATTCATCCGCCCGCTTCGATCGGACTGAGCGGCGTTGACCTGGTATTGCTTCTTGACGGAACTGGTGTAGCTGAGTTGCAGCGGAATAGTTTCGCCGATGCGGAATTCTCGCTGGTCCTTCGCCAGCGCCACCTTGAGCACGACGTTGCGATCAACCGGAGGCGTTGCTTGAGCAAACGCGTTTCCGACAGCAACGCCGAGAAACAACAGCAAGGCGAGGAGTCGCATGGGATAATTAAACCGCATCGTGCTTTACACTCCAAAGGCGCGAGAGCGTTCCATAACACTTGCGGGCGAGGCTGTCACGCGCTTTCGCGGCATTGACTCGGTTCGTGCTCTAACATAAAAGACTGGCTGACAAACTATGTACTGGGAAGAGCGCTGGCATCCGTTACGCGAAGAGTGGGTCATCATCGCCGCCCACCGGCAGAATCGCCCGTGGAGTGGCGAGACGATTGAACCCAACGAAACGCTCGTACCGGAGTATGTTCCTGATTGCTATCTGTGTCCGGGCAATCTCCGCGTCAGCGGTGCGCGCAACGACGATTACACCAGCACGTTTGTTTTCGATAACGATCATCCGTGCGTCGGCTTTGATGCGCCACACACGCTGCCGTCACCGTCCGGCATTTATCGCAACCGGCCCGCGACCGGGATTGCGCGCGTAGTTTGCTACAGCCCGAATCACAGCCTTGCACTCGCTGAACTTGAACCGCCGGCGATCGAAAATCTCCTCGGCGTTTGGCAACAGCAGTATCGGGAACTCAGCGCACTCGAAGAGGTCAAGCACGTGCTGATCTTTGAGAACAAAGGCGAGGCAGTGGGCGTTTCGAATCCGCATCCGCACAACCAGATCTACGCGACAAACTTCGTCTTCAAGACCATTGAGACGGAAGCACGTGCGAGCCAACACTACTTCGCGGAAACCGGACGCGTGCTTTTTCAGGATGTGATTCGCGCGGAGAAAGAAGACGGCCGCCGCATCATCTGCGAGAACGAAACGACCATCGCGTTCATTCCCTACTTCGCGCGTTACGCCTACGAGGTTTTCGTGGCGCCGAAAGCAACGCACCCGAGTATCGCTGCGTTCGCGCAAAATGAGTTGCGCGATTTCGCTGCGCTGCTGAAACAAGTGCTGGTCAAGTTCGATAATCTCTGGCGCATGCCCTTTCCTTACGTGATGCCATTGCACCAGGCGCCGACTGATGGTGGCGACTACTCGAGTTTTCATTTTCATATCGAATTTCATCCGCCGCTGCGGCGACCGAACCTGTTGAAGTATTTGGCGGGGCCGGAAATCGGCGGTGGTAACTTCCTTTCCGACACCGCGCCGGAAGAGAAAGCCGCCGAACTGCGGGCGCAGCCGGACGTGCATTACAAACACGCCGCGCGGGAACAGCTATGAGCAACTTTGATTGGAACGATCTGCTTGGTCCAATCCGGCGGATCCATGAGCGAGTGCGCGATGCCGTCGTGGCAGAGTGTGAGCGCGCGGAAGTGGAGCAACTCGCGGGCGTCGCCGACGATGAATCGGAAGGCGACACGATCTACGCCGTCGATCGCGTCAGTGAAGAACTGCTCGTCGATCTGTTTGCCGCTGAGATCGCAACGCTGGCGCCAATCGTCCTGGTTGCCGAAGGAATCGCAGGTGGAAAGTTAGTTTTGCCCGTGGGCGCGAAGGAGGACGACGCAGCGTGGCGCGTGATCGTGGATCCGATTGATGGCACGCGCGGCTTGATGTATCAGAAACGATCCGGTTGGGTGTTGACGGGAGTCGCACCCAATCGTGGCGACGCCACTAACCTGCAGGACATCGAGCTAGCAGTGCAGACAGAGATACCGCTGGTGAAACAACATCTCTCGGACGTCTTGTGGGCGATTCGGGGAAACGGCGCGCACGCGGAGCGCTTCAATCGCCTGACGCAGAAACGAGAATCTCTTTCGCTGCGGCCGTCGCAGGCGAAATCGATCAAGCATGGGTTTGCGATGATCGCGCGATTCTTTCCGGGCGCGCGCGAAGAGCTTGCGGCGATTGACGAGGAGATCGTGCGCGGCGCGCTGGGTCCGGTTGAACCCGGCAAAGCACAATGCTTTGAGGATCAGTATCTCTCGTCAGGCGGGCAACTGTACGAGTTGATGATGGGCCACGATCGTTTCATGGCCGATCTGCGCCCGCTGATCGAGCCGATCCTGAATCGCCGCGGGCTCGCCCTCGGCATTTGTTGTCATCCTTATGACGTGTGCACGGAGTTGATCGCCCGCGAAGCCGGCGTGATTGTTACGGATGAACGCGGTGGTCCTTTGCGCGCGCCGTTACAGGTTGAACCGGATGTCGCGTGGGCCGGCTACGCCAACGAGGCGATTCGCAACCAGATCGAACCGCTGCTGCGCGCGGCGTTGCAGAGGCGCGGCTTCGGAAACAGCTAATTAATATTTGCAGGCTGCGAGAGTTCAATGCATTTTCTTGGACCACGCGATGTTGAAACAGAAGGGCGACGCATGCCGCCGCCCTGCTGTGAAGTGGCAACTCATGGAGTACAGAACGGCGCCTTGTAGAAACGTTCCCTGTACTCAGTGGCGCTAATGAAAGCGTCCACCATGTCATAGGTCGTCTTCGGGCCGTTGTTGAGTTCGCCGACCCAGAAGTTAAATCCGCGGAGATCGCCGTCCGGGGCATCATCCGGATTGCGTCGCAGGTAGCCGAAGTACTGCATGAGCACGTAAGCCGGGTTGAAGAAAAGCTGTTGGTTGTTAGCAACAGCGGCACTGTCCGCAATCTTCTTCACAACTGACGCGCGTGTTTCGGTCCCATTGTTCAGGCCGGCCACCATTGCATCACGCGTCGCCGTGTCCGTCACTTGCGCAGTTGTATATAACTGGTCAACAAACGCATCGTTAGACAGCCCGCCATATTCACTCTGAAAGCGCGAGCGATTAACCCACTCGTCCGCAAAGGCAACCTTGTTCTGTTCGAGCAACGTGTCCCAGCCGGGTTGGCCCACAATCACACCAGCGCTGACTTTCTTCGTGTCGACGAAAAAATCCTCCATGCGCGGATTCGGGCCGGTGAAAGTGGGTGACCCGCCCGTAAACGTGCTGAACGAAATCTTGTTCAGGCGATAGACGTAATAGCCGGTTTGCTGAAACTCGATCGATTCGAAGAAGGCCTTGGATCCGTTGATTCGTTTGTCGTGGATGCAATTCGCATCGGCGCCACAAGAATCGATCGTACCCGACCAGAAGTCCCATCCCCCTTGATCCGGTTGGCGATTGAGAAAATCGTAATAGTGTTGGCGAATGAACGTGCGCGTGTCGTCAATCGGATTCGAAGCCGGCGGCAAGATGAAGTTGCACCCGACGTAAAGAATGGGCAGGGTCGACTGAGATGCATGGCTCTTGATCTGCGCTTCAACCTGGGCCGGCTGGGCCAAAGGGTTGAACGGATCCAGTGAGTACTGCTCGAGGTAAAGAGCAGCAGCACCAGCGACAAGCGGAGCCGCCGCGGAAGTGCCATACTCTCCTTCGATTCCATAATCGGTGTTCGAAGCATCGCCACGCACAAACCAACTCTCGCCGCCCAGCACGCCACCCGAAGGCGCATAAACATCGACGGCCGTGCCAAAGTTTGAAGCTTGCGGCGAGTTGTAAAAGGCGCGCGAATCCTCTACGCCGGGAATTCCGTAGGCGCCGCCCACGGTCAACACTGACGACATTCTGGCCGGGGTGAAGGTGCTGGCGTCTGCATTCCAATTTCCGGCTCCGGCCACCACCGTAATACCCGCGTTGATCAGGCTCTGAACGGCGTTCTCGACGTTTGACCGATCCTGTGGGGAAAGGGGTAGGCCAAAGCCGATGTTCTGGACAAAGAACCCTAAGCTGATATTCACCACCGCCGGACGGTTGTTGTTGTTGTTGACGTCGTTGAGTATCTGCTGCAGTCCGGCAATGAAGTCGGAGGTCGTTCCCACTCTGCCCGGGCCATTGAAATTATCCACTCGCACTGAGTGCAACAGGCAATTCTTCGCGACGCCGAAAGTTTTGGAGCCGATGTAGCTGGCTGAAAGCGTTCCGTGATTGTCGGCCGCAGTGCCGGTGCCGTAGCCGGCCGCTGAAGTCGCCGGATCGAAATCGAAAAGCGCGGAGGCACGGCCACCGAAATCATTGTGCCGAACCCACACGCCGGTATCGACGACGTAGACATGAACTCCGGTTCCAGTGCGCGGGTAATTGTAAGCTCCATCGAAGCCACTTCCCTGATCTATCCGATCGAGCGGTTTGACCTGGCCCTGTTCAGCCGGCCAGTCCTGATGTCCAGTGACAACAGCGCGAGCCGCTTCTTCAACCGAATGAACCCGCCGGTCGCGGCTCAGGGCGACGGCTTGCGACGGTGTCATTCCTTTTACTGCAAAACCCTTGATCACGTCGGTGTAAACGTATTCGACCTCACCGCCATAACTCTTCGTCAAGGCGTGCGCCACTGCGTCAATCTCTGAACGCAGAGCATTATTTTCAAGCATGACCACATACTTTCCCTCAACCGCATTCACGGATTGATGAAACTTTGCCTGTGATCCAACGGCTTCGGATTTGGGTTTAGCGATTGGCTCTTTCTGCCGGGAAGAATAGCCGTGAAGAGTTAGAACAAGAGTGCCAAGGATGCTAAATGCTGTCAGTTTTCTTTTCCACATAGCGTGACTCCTGAATTTATTTTTGTGGGGGAGCAGGGGGGACGCGGAGTCTACCGCGCATAACCCGGCGTGTCCAGTGCCATATCCTTACGACAGGTCCAAGATTACGCCGGGTGTGTTGGTCGCCGCGTATTTGGGTTCGAAAAGTAAGGGCTACTTTTCAACGTCTCTGCCATCTCCTGATCGCGACCGCTGCGAGGCCTGTGCCGAGCAAGAGGATTGCCGTCGGTTCAGGAACACTCGGTGTCTCCCGCAAAGTAAATACAAACCCGTTTGCTGTTCTGGACCCAGGTGGAACGCAGTCAGATAAATTCAGCACGTTGAGCGTAAAGACAAAATTGGCGATGAAGTTGGGCTGAACTTGCCCACCAGACCAGTCAATTGCACTTGAACTGACGCCGCGAGTCGGGAACTGTACGGAACTGGGCAAAGGACTCGTCGCAAAGCCCACCGCACAATTCCCAACGGAGCTGAATCCGCTGCCAAAACCAAATCCAAGCTGCATATGAAAATCGGACCAGGTAAGTTTAGTAAGGTTGGTGACCCCTTCACTAAACACAACGGAGTTCATGCCGGTGCCGTTCGTTACCGTGAAGACGATATCCATGCTGCACAGCTTGTCAAAGCTTTTAGTCAGGAGAGACGGATTTGCGGCATTAGCGGAGCCGCATCCATCGACAACCTCATTTGCCGTTATCGTACCGGCGCGAACCTCCGTGATTGCACCATACGAGATCACCAGCACTGCCAAAATGATCTTTCCGAGAACGCTAAATCTGATTTTCATAGTTATCCCTCCAACGCGATGAGTGGTTAGGGTTGGGGGGGCGTGAGTGTTTTGTAATTCAGGGGACGTGAATCGCCCACTTTTTATACTCATTGCCAACAAGTGTCAATTCGGCAAATGTTGCGAGCCGGTGGACTAGCAGCAGTCGCCCTGCACGGCCAGAAGTTCTGTTAGCGCACGTCGACTGCTGCCTGGTTGCTGACCCCACTTCACTGGTCCAGCAAGCGAAGTTGTCAGTTCTGAGTTCCTGCTTTCTCCCGATTAGCGAAACTGGCGGTTTGCGTTTTCATGAACTCGATCACCGTGTTCACGTCCGCTTCCGGCAGATTCAGCCTCGGCATGCGAACCTCCTTGTACTTTTGAAACAGCGCCATCGTGATCGGATCTTTCTCGTCGATCAGTTTGTCAGGCTCACTGATGATCCGGTTGAGCCAGGCACGATCGCGAACGTTGGTTACGCCGAGCAGGTCCGGCCCAACCTTGTCCCCGTTTCCAATGGTGTGACAGGCGGCGCAGCGCGTCGCAAAAAGATATTGCCCCTTGTCGATATTCAGCTTGACTGCGTCGGTCCTGCTCGCTGCTACCGTCGGGACCGCCGGACTTCCATAACCCGACATCTGCTGGATCTTCAAAGCGATGAACGTGATGTTGTCGAGCGCATTGTTTCTCATCCACAACCCGGTAGCTTCGTTGCCGATGAGCAAGCTCGGCGTGTGGCCGTCAGGATCGTTGCCGTTAGGCAGCGTATCCAGCCCGAGTTTCCGGCTGATGAGCTTGATGTCGGCTTCTTTCCCGGTGAGGAACAACCAGCCCGGTCCCACGTGATACTTCGCCGCATACTCTTTGAGCACCTGCGGAGTGTCATGTTCCGGCTCGATGGTGATCGAATAAAAGAAAATGTCTTTCCCCATTCGATCGCCGAGCAGTTTCTGAAGCTGCACGAGCCGAGCGGTCTCGAGTGGGCAATTGTATTTGCAGCTCGTGTACATCAACTCGATGGCCACGACCTTACCCTTGATTAGATCGTCGTAGAAGTGAACCTTCTTCCCGTCCTGCGTAACCAATTCAACATTCGGAAAGTGGTTTTCACCCCACTGCGTGTTTGCGTCGGCCGTCGCCTCCTTTTTCGAAATTTGCTTCAGCGTCATGCCGCACTTCGGGCACGACCCGCCAGTTTTCGATTTAACTTCCGGATGCATCGGGCAACTGTATTCCACCTCTTGCTGTTGCTGCTGGGCGAAACTGACGCCCGTCGGAGCTTGAGAGTTGATTGTCAGAGAGATACTGACTGCCAGCAATCCGAGCAAAAGAAGCTTCGCGTTTTTTCGTTTCATTCTTACTTCTCCTTGTCTGAAGCGTGTTGAGGTGAGCAATCCAGTGCCGCTCCCGCGCAAAACCATGCAGAGGCGCGTCACGCTGGGAGGATCACTCAACCTCAACCTCAGGCGCCGCGAAGCGCGATTTAGAGCGCCGGCGCAACGGTGCCCACCGTTGCTTTAGTGACAACGTTGTCTCCGATGCTGATGGTCCCACCCGTCACCTTTCCTGTGCTGATGTCGAAGTTAAGCGTGGCGGTGATGAGCATTGATCGGGCCGATAGTCCGTCCTTGGTGCTTTCGAAGTACGGGCTCGTAACGATGACCGTGTCAGAGGCTTGCAACGGCCTGATCTCGGTCGCGTGATTGTTTCCGGTGACGTAGGTCTTCAGAGTCTTCAAGCTCCCGCTCGTTCCCTGCAACTGGGAAAGATCGATGTCCAGCAACACGAGCGAAGGGCTCGATACCGAAGTGGTATCAATCACCCTTCTGCAATTGATGCTCACGTTGCCACTGAATGTGATCGAACCGTTGGGATCGCTCACCGTGCCCTTGGCAGAAAGCGTGACGGCGCTGTCGACAGGAGCATCGGGCGCCACCGTGGTGGTTTGTGCCTTAACGGACGGGCCGCCCAGGACCAGCACCAGCACGATACCGATCATGAGTGTTACGAAGTGCAGGCTGAATCGCGGTTGCCGCGACTTGATTTGTAGCTGTGTATTCATGTGGTTCTCCTTTCTTCGGCCACTCAGAAAGCGGTCGGCAGTATGTCGTCCGGGGCAATAAACGTGACTCCCTGCGGTTTCGGAATCGGAGTCGGCAACGGTTGCAGGAACGGAGCTCCGCCATCGTCGATCTCCCACCGCAAAAGCATCGCGTTGTCTTCGTGCACCGTGTTGTGGCAGTGCTCCATGAACATGCCGCCAAAATCGCGGAACTGAAGCGTGATCTTTACTGAACCGCTCGGCCTCAGTCGCCAAACGTCCTTGCGGCCCTTCTCCCAGGCGGGAACATTGGACGCGCTGCCATTGCGGGCGAGCGTTTGGCACTCCTCAAAGTGGATATGAATCGGGTGATCCCAGCCACCGCCGCCGTTCTTCAAGGTCCAAACTTCGCGAGTTCCGAAACGAGGCGCCGCTGAGATGCGACCAAAGTCGGCCGCCAGCGTTGGTCCCTGATTGTCAGTCTTGATGCCCCACGGCCCGAAGAACGTCGTGACCGGATCGTTGGTTGTTTGGTTGGCGCCGCTGTTGAATTCGAAGGTGCGTTCGCGGGCCACGGGAATGGCGGACAGATCCGGGTTCGGGATCAATGGATCGGGCACCTGGCTGATGTCGGGCTGGGCGGGATCGCGAACGATCCGGAACTCCAGGAATTTTCCGACACAAGGATCTTGCGAGTTGCCGGAGAGTGCCTCCGAGATACTCAGATCTTTGGAGACTCGCTTGCCGTCCTGGTGTTCCGCCAGGTTAACCATCCAAACTGTCTGGTTGATGCTGTAACGAGAGAAGTCAATGACGATGTCGTAACGCTCAGCGATGCCCTGCTCGTCGAGTTGAGTGAGCGTCACCGGGTGCGGCAACAAGTTACCGTCGTTGGCTATCTGGATCATCGGCGAACCGTCGCTCAGCGCGATCTTGAAGAAGCGCGATACCGCGCCGTTCAGGATGCGGAAGCGATACTTGCGCCGTTCAACTTCCATGAACGGCTTGTAAGCGAGATTCACGGTCATGCGATCGCCGAGGAAGCCGTCGAAGTCGAAGATATCCATGGCGAGCTGCCCGTTAGCATCCCACGCTTTGTCGGCAATCATCAGGTTCACGTCGTAATCGAGGTTGCCCCACGATTTGCCGCTGACGCTCGCGCGTCCGCTCGGCAAGCGCAGGTTGACGCCGTCAATGATGTCTTCAGCGCCGCGATCCTTGCCGCTGTAGATATTGAACATGCCCGCCATGCCCTTGTAGACGTTCTGCGAGGTGAAGCTGAACATGTGATCGTGGAACCAGTGAGTGCTCATCGTCTCGTGCCAGTCGCCCGGGACTTTATTAAGGCCACCGGCGTCGGTCGGGCTCGAGGCGTTGATATCCGTGGCGTTTACGTTGATGGTGTTGCGGCCGGCCAGCACGACTGGATAGTGGTAATCGTAAAACTGGTTCGGGAAAAAATAAGCGCCGGTAAAACCATCGTTCTCCGCTCCGTGATGGCCGTTGTGCTCGTGGGTGGAGATGGTGTGAATGCCAAAGCCGCCGTTCTGATTTTGCTGAACGGGAAGTCTGTTATGAAGACGGAAGAGCACCGGCTCTCCATATCGAACTTGCATGAGCTTGGGCGGAATACTGCCGTTGTAAGTCCAGAACTTTAGATTGGTCTGGGTCGGAAGGCCCGGATGAAACTTCGCCGGAATCGGAGTCGCCGGGTTGATGCCGGAATTCTGGGCCGACGGGACTTGGGGATTGTAAGTGGTGTTGGTTTTGGCGCCTTCGATCGAAGCGTCGACGGCAACCGCGGGCGGAAGCAGATTGAACTGCTGGTGCGCCCAAATCGGTCCGGGCGGCCGTCCCTCGATCGGTCCCGTTCCTCCGCCCAAAGCAGGGTCAACCGGTTGTTGCGTGGTATTCGCCTGGGCCTGCGGCGCGGGAGTCAATGAAGAAACCGGATTGCGCACAAACACGTCGAAACGTGGCATCGGCTGCGTAAAGGGTAGAACACCGAAGAGCGGGCTGGCCGGCAGTCCGGTCGGAATGTTGGAGTCTGCGAATGCGCTGCGGGCGAATGGACTAAGGCCGTTCATGGGAAGCAACAGTCCCGCGCTCGTAAATAATCCCATTTTGATCAGGTCGCGACGCGATACCTGTCGCTGGGAACGAGCTTTGATGATCTCCCACCGATTCTGTCGCGCCTGCTCGGCTTCGCGCACGCGAGCTTTCGAGGCCTTTGGAGATAAAAAGAAGTGTCTATCAGGCATTGTCTCTCCTTTGTTGGACAAAAAAATCTTCAGAGGTGTTTCGCAGGCAGTGGAACGGCGGGAGTCGTGCGTTCCAGTAACGCGTAACCCTATTAGGATCCAATGGACCACCTGGGCGTGGCTTGGGTTGTGTCGGTTTCTAAGGTGACGAAAAGTTTGAGCCCGTCACGGGGCCTAACGATCAAACTGATCGCAAATCGCTGGGTAGGCGTGAGAATATAACGCGATCGCAATTGTGAATGTCACCCGTTTTACAATTGCAGTACTTTATACTTCTGGCTATACTGCTGCCCCCAGCTCGTACCCCGTCACAAGAAATAAAATTACTCAATTCTAATGATCTCACTTGTGGAAGTGTCAGTATGTTCCCATCAACAGCGGTTAATCACGGATTGCCAAAGCTTCGGTCTACAGGCCGGCTCGAATTACTCGAGGGGATGAGCGAGGAAGCAGTGCACCGCTTCAATGCGGTGGTACGCAGAACTAAACGCCGGCGCGGTGAATGGATCTTCGTGCACGGCGATCCCGCCGAAACTATCTACTTGCTGCAAGAAGGCCGCATGAAAATCACGGCCCTCAGCGAGGACGGCCACGAAGTAGTTCATGAAATAATCGGCCCGGGCGAGATCTTCGGTGCTACCAGTACCATCCTCGGCATTCCGCGCACGACTTCGGCCCAAATACTCGAACCTTCGCTGCTTTGTGAAATACGCCAAAAGGATTTCGAATCACTGCTGGCCGCGAACCCGGAGTTGTCGTTGCAGTTGCTCAAATCCGTCGGCTTGAGATTGAAGAAAGCCGAAGCGCAATTGCTGAATGTCATTTGCCATGATGTTTCGACGCGGGTCAAAGAAGCGCTGCTCGATCTGATCGTGGCCGAGCCGGAGCTAAAACCGAACGAGCCGGTGAGAATAAAAATCACGCAGCAGGATCTCGCGAACCTAATCGGCGCGTCGCGGCAGAAGACGTGGGCTGCGCTCAAGGATTTGGAGGACGCGCAGGTGTTGCGGCTTATGTATCGTAGTATTCTGGTGACCGCACCAGAAAAACTACGATGAATTCCGAGTCAATACGGCGACCCGCTTCGATCTGGCTTGTCCGTCATGGGGAAACGGAATGGAGCCTGTCCGGCCAGCACACCGGAACGACTGACATTCCGCTCACTGAAAAAGGCGAGCAACAGGCAGTCGAGATCGGAAAATTCCTGCAGGGCCGTAACTTTGCCGCGGTGTTGACGAGCCCGCTCGCGCGAGCACGTGAGACTTGCCGGCTCGCCGGCTTTGGTGCAAACGCAAAGCTGGAACCCAACCTGCGCGAGTGGGATTACGGCGACTACGAAGGACGGACCACTAAAGACATTCGCAAAGTGCGCCCAGGTTGGTCGTTGTGGACGGACGGAGTTCCGAACGGAGAAAGCATCGAGCGAGTGGCGGCGCGAGCGCAGGCAGTGATCGACGAGGCGTCCGCGAGCGCCGGCGACGTGCTGCTGTTCGCACACGGTCATATACTCCGCATTCTTATTTGTTGTTGGTTAGGTTTGCCGCCTCAGGATGGAAGCCTCTTCGCGCTCGCAACCGGAACGGTGAGTAAGCTCGGTTACGAGCACGAGACGCGTGTTATTACTTCTCTGAACATGAGTGGCTAAACCATCCCAGATTACGCCGATTTCTTCTGCGTAAGAGGCGTGGATTTCAACCAGTCTTCGTAACGTATCGCGCCGAGTTGCGCCTCACCTTGCGGAACAAGCGAACGCTCGCTCAGCTCCGTGCCGAAGTAGCGCGCGTGCGGGTCGGCGACAACCTCTCGCGGATCGTTGCGCGCGGCGAGGCCAAGGCGAATCAGCTCGTCGAAACGGAACGACTCGGGTCCCGCGATCTCAACGATTCCATTCAGCGGCGCTCCCATCGCCACATTGCACACTGCTTTCGCGACGTCGTCCGCGGCCAGCGGCTGAAAACGCACCGGCGGCAAGCGCACGGTATTGCCCTCAGTAGCTGAATCGGCGATGGCTTTCACGAACTCGAAAAACTGCGTTGCGCGTACGATCGAGTGCGGCAGCGACGTCTCTTTAATCAGTTTCTCCTGTGCGACTTTCGCGCGCATGTAGCCGCTGTCGGGCAGAGTGTCACACCCGACAATGGACAACGCGACGTGATGGCCCACGCCGGCCGCCGCTTCCTGGGTGAGCAAGTTGCGCGTTGACGTAGTGAAGAATTCCATCACCGGCCCATCGGAAAAGTCCGGCGAATTAGAGACGTCAACGACCACCGAAGCACCTTCGAGAACTTCGGCGAGTCCTTCACCAGTGATGGTGTTTACGCCAGTGTTGGGCGCAGCCGGCACCGCTTGATGACCATGCTCTTTGAGTATCGCCACCATCTTTGAGCCGATGAGCCCCGTGCCGCCGATAATCACGATCTTCATGTTCGACCTTTCATTCGTCATTACTAAACTCCTTCCTTGGGTTGCTTCCGGACGGCGTCATCACGCTGATTGCGACTTTGCTTGCGCTCCGCTTATGAATGCGAGCAAGTCAGCATTGATGACGTCCTTGTGAGTCGAACACATGCCGTGCGGCAGTCCCGGATAAACTTTCAACGTGGCATTCTTCACGAGCTTCGACGACACCAGCGACGAGATAGCAATGGGAACGATCTGATCGTCGTCGCCGTGCATAATGAGCGTCGGCACGTCAAACTTCTTCAGATCTTCAGTGAAGTCAGTTTGCGCGAATGCCTCGATGCAATCGTAGACGTTAACCAATCCGGCCATTGCAGCTTGTGAGCGGAAACTGTCGAGTATGCCTTGAGAGACTTTGGCGCCCGGCCGGTTGAAGCCAAAAAACGGCACGCTGAAATCGATGAAGAATTGCCCGCGATCGGCTTGCAATCCGGCGCGCAACGAATCGATCAGTTCGATGGGCAAGCCGTTGGGATTCGCGTCAGTCTTCCACAACAACGGCGGCACCGCGCTGATGAGCACCGCCTTCTTCACGCGCGACGTGCCGTGACGGCCGATGTAGCGCGTGACTTCGCCGCCACCGGTCGAGTGGCCGACGTGAATCACGTCTTTAAGATCGAGTGCTTCAACGAGCATCGCGAGGTCATCGGCGTAAGTGTCCATGTCGTTTCCCTTGGACGGCTGGCTCGAGCGTCCGTGACCGCGGCGGTCGTGAGCAATGCAGCGATAACCGTTTGCGGCCAGGAAAAACATCTGGTCGTCAAAAGCATCGGCCGTCAACGGCCATCCGTGACTGAAAACAACCGGCTCTCCGCTGCCCCAGTCTTTGTAGTAGATCTCAGTTCCATCTCTCACAGTGATCGTACTCATAAAACACTTTTCCCTTTCTTGTTCGTGCTTTCTTCATGATTGACCTCTGGGGGAATTCAAGTACTGGCGCTAAAACCGCTTGGGTGCGCCACTCACGACGCGCATTGCGTCGCGCGCGATCAACAACTCTTCGTTTGTCGGAATAACGAAAACAGCAACCCGAGAACCTTCGCTGCTAATCTGCCCGTTCTTTTGCGCGCCGTGCGTTGAATTTGCGGCTGTATCGAGTTCGACGCCCAGCCAGTTGAGGTCGCCGCAAATTCTCGCGCGAATCTCCGCGGAGTTCTGGCCGATGCCGCCGGTGAAAACAATCGCCTCGGCGCCGTTCATCGCGGCCAGATAGCTGCCGATATATTTGCGCGCGCGATAACAGAAGATCTCAATCGCCAAACGCGCGCGCCGATCGTCGTGCTCCTTTGCTTCGGCCAGCAGCTCGCGCATGTCGTCAGTCAGGCCGGAGATACCGAGCAAGCCCGATTGCTTGTTGAGCAGAGTTTCGACCTCCCGCGACGACAAACCCTCTTTCGTGCCGATGAAGTCGACGATCGAAGCGTCGAGATCACCCGAACGCGTGCCCATTACAAGACCTTCCAAAGGCGTGAAGCCCATCGAGGTGTCGATGCTGTTGCCGCCCTTGATGGCCGCGATCGAACAGCCGTTACCGAGATGCAACGTGAGTATGTTGGTGGCGTCTCGCGTGATTCCTCGCAGCTTGCGATAACGATAAGCAACGTAGCGATGGGAAGTGCCGTGAAAGCCGTAACGGCGAATGCGATGGCGGCGATAGAGTTGATACGGCAACGCGTAAAGGAAAGCGTGATCGGGCAGCGTCTGATGAAAGGCAGTATCGAAGACGGCGACTTGCGGCACGCCGGCGCCTAAGGCTGTGCGTGCGGCAACGATGCCCTGAATGTTTCCCGGGTTGTGCAAGGGCGCAAGCTCGATGTTGTCTTCAATGCCGCGCAGTACCTCATCCGTGATCAGCACCGAACTGGTAAAACGCTCGCCGCCATGGACCACGCGATGGCCCACGGCGTGAATGTCGGCAACGCTGTTGATTTCAGCGACTCCCGATTCTTCCGAAACAATCCAGCGAAGCAGCATCTCCACCGCCGCCTTTGTGTCGCGGATCGGTTCGGCGAAGCGTTTGGGCGCCTGGCCTTCGATCGTCAACGTGACGATGGCCGCGCCGCCAATGCGTTCGATGAGGCCATGAGCCAGGCGCTTGTCAGCGTCTTGCTCGATTCGCTCCAGGTCGGTCGAAATCAGTTGGAACTTGACCGATGAGCTGCCGCAGTTAAGAACCAGGACGTTCATTGGCTAGTTATTTCCGGGTTAATTGTGTGGTTCGTTTATACACCCTCCACTGCTAAATGAAGAAGTCAGGAAGGGGGGCAGCCCCCGCTGTGGCAAAGCGGGAGCGCGCTTTGCTTGCCCTCCTTCCCGACTGTTCTGACTGCGAATTTCTCCGCTGCCGCTGGCAAAAACTCGCAATCAAAATCGAGCAGCACACCGCATCCTTACCGTTTGAGCGGGCGTTTTGCGCGGGCACATTGCTTGCACCAGGGAGAAATATGACGATTACAGCCAATGCAACTGTGCGCGAAGTCGCGACGGAATTTCCGCAATCGACCCAGCTCTTTGAAAAGCTCAACATCGACTACTGCTGCGGCGGCAATAAGCTGATCGCTGAAGCTTGCGCCTCGGCCGGTGTTGATGTCGGCAGCCTCATGGAAATGCTCGCCGAAGTCACTCAATCGAGTCCCAGCGACGCGCAGAATGCCCACAATGTTCCTCTTTCTGAACTGATCACGCACATCGTGGACACGCACCACGTATTCACGAAATCAGCAATCGATCGGCTTGAATTGCTCGCCGGCAAAGTGCTCGCGGCCCACGGAGGCAATCATCCTGAACTCGTCCAGCTCAACGAACTCGTGGCCCGGCTGGCCGCCGATCTGAGGCCACACATGTTCAAGGAAGAGCAGATACTCTTCCCCTACATCGTCGCGCTTGAAGACGCCGCCGATAAGAAGCGGGCGGTTCCGTTTGCTCCTTTCGGAACCGTCAACAATCCCATTCGCATGATGATGAGGGAACATGACATCGCCGGCGAAATCCTGCGCGAGCTGCGCGCGTTGACGTCGGGCTTCAAGGTGCCGGCCGATGCATGCATCAGCTATCAGACGCTCTATCAAGCACTGGAAGATCTCGAAAAGGATCTGCACCAGCACATTCACCTGGAGAACAACATTCTATTTCCGCGAGCACTGGACCAGGAAAAAGCACTGAGTCAATAGGCATGAAGACGGTGCGCCAACGATTGTCGGAAGATCACCACGCCCTGGGTGAGGTGCTGGACCAACTGCTGGCAGCGTTGGCGAACAAAGACCTTTCCGAAAGCTACGCCAAGCTGGATCTCTTCTGGGCGCGGCTGGCGGTTCACATTCGGGCGGAACACCTGCACTTGTTTCCGGCAATCGAGGCGGGCGTCGGCGCGTTGAAACCGGAACTCGATGGTTTACGCGCCGATCATGATTTCTTCATGCGTGTGCTCGCAGGAGCGATCGGCATTCTTCGTGAACTTCCCGGGAGCATAGTCACCAGCGGCGATGAAGCTAAATTCGCGGCGGTGCGCGAGACGGTGCGCGAGGTTGAAAAACGGTTAGCTACTCACGATGAAATTGAAGAGGGTCAAATCTATCGTTGGTCTTCTATAATCCTGACGCAGCCCGAACAATTAGAGTTACTTTCGCGCAGCAACGCTGAACTCGAGAATCGCCCGCCCCGATTCTCAGCGGACGTCTGGGCAAGCTCGCTATGACGCGCTCGCCAAACAGGCGCAAACCTGTCCTGCTCGCGTTAGCGGCTTCTTTCCTGCTGACAGTTCTGATCATCGTTGGCTCACGCAATCTCGAACACTACGACGCCGCGCTGTTCGGATACACGATCGCCAGCGTCGTCGCGTTCGGCGCGATCGTGTTTCGTTACGCGATCTGGTTGCAACGTCCCGCGACCCGAGTCTATTGGCGCCGCGGCTGGAAGCTCTATTTGCAACGCGAGAAGTTTGCGCAGAACACCGCGAACGCCGCGAAGACCATCGCCACCAACCTCGTCGGCCAGCGTTTCATCTTCAAACGCGGTTTCTCCCGCTGGGCCATGCACTTCCTGATCATGTGGGGTTGCGTGTTGTCGGCGCTGATTACGTTTCCGCTCGTGTTTGGCTGGGTGCACTTCAAGCTCGAAGGCGAGCTCGGCTACCGCGCGTACGTCTTCGGTTTTCCGCTGAACGTCATGCAAGGACGCAGCCTCATCGCCTGGGTGACATTTCACGCGCTCGACTTTACCGCGGTCATGGTAATCGCCGGTTGCGCGATTGCGATCCATCGCCGGCTGCGCGATCGGGGCGCGATTGCGTTGCAGCAATTCACCCTCGACTTCGTGCCGCACATGTTGCTGATCGCAATCTCAGTCACCGGCCTGATGTTGACCGCGTCGAGTTTGTGGCTCGACGGCTACATGTATCACTTCATCGCGCTGACGCATCAGGCCACGGTGATCATGACGCTGTTCTACCTGCCGTTCGGCAAGCTGTTTCACGTCGTGCAACGTCCGGCCTCGATTGGCGTTGAGCTTTACCAGGAACGCGCCCGCGAGATGCCGCAAGCGAAATGCGCGCGCTGCGGCGCGGAGTTTGTGGCCCAACTCTGGCTCGACGATCTGAAAACAGTGGTGGACAAGCTCGGGTTTGATTATTCACTCGGCGACGGCAAAACGCTTCAGGATTACTGCCCGCGTTGCAAACGCGTGATGCGCGGCATCGTGTACCGGAGTTTTCAAAAGACCCATGAGTAAAGTCGAATATCTCGATCAGATCATCGAGACGTATGGCCCACACCTGCACGACGCGCCGTTTGGCGGCTGGCGCGCGGATCGCGTGATCGATCGCATCGTTCCCACTCATTGCCCGTATTGCGCCGTGCAATGCGGCATGAACCTGCTCGTCGAAAACGATCACGTCGTCGGCGTTGAGCCGCGTTACGACTTTCCCGTTAACGAAGGACGTCTTTGCCCGAAAGGCGTGACTGCTTACCTCCAGGTCCATCATCCCGATCGCCTGCTTCATCCGCTGATCAAACGCAACGGCCGATTTGAACGCGCGAGCTGGGACGAGGCGCTGGATCTCGTCGTCGCGAAATTCAAAGAGCTGCAAACGAAGCACGGCAAAGATTCGATCGGCGTCTATTCAGGTTCTTCTTTGACGACCGAAAAGACTTACCTGATGGGCAAGTTCGCGCGCGCCGGCCTCGGCACTCGCTACGTCGATTACAACGGCCGGCTTTGCATGGTGTCAGCCGCCGCCGGAAACAACAAAGCCTTCGGCGTCGACCGCGCAGCCAATCCCTGGAGTGACATTCCGTTAGCTGAGGTGTTACTGATCGCCGGCTCTAACTGCGCTGAGACTTTTCCCGTGCTCAACAAGTTTCTCTGGCAACAGCGCGACAACGGCGGGCGCTGGATCATCGTCGATCCACGTGAGACCGCGACCGCGCGCCAGGGCGATCTACATCTGCAACTCAAGCCCGGCACCGACGTCGCGCTCGCCAACGGCCTCTTGCACGTTCTCATCGAGGAGAACCTCATCGATCAGCAGTTCATCGATTCGCGCACGAACGATTGGCAAGCAACACGCGAACTCGCCGCGCGTTATTCACCCGACGTCGCGTCGCAGATCTGCGGCGTGCCCGCACCCAAGATTGTCGAAGCCGCGCGACTCTACGGCCGCGCCAAGACAGCGATGTTGATGCACGCGCGCGGCATCGAACATCACACGAACGGCGTCAACAACGTGCTCTCTTACATCAACCTCGTGCTCGCAACCGGCAAGATTGGCGCACCCGGCCGTGGTTACGGAACGATCACCGGCCAGGGCAACGGCCAGGGCGGACGCGAGCACGGCCAAAAGGCGGACCAGCTTCCCGGACAGCGTTCGATCTCCAATCCGGAACATCGCAAACACGTCTGCCAGGTCTGGGACTTGCCCGAAGCCGAACTGCCGCAAGCGGGCGTCTCTGTCGTTGAAATGTTCACAAAGATGCGCGCCGGTGAGATTCGCGGCTTGCTGTCGATCTGTAACAACGTGATGGTGAGCTTGCCGGACATCAACGAAGTGCGCCGTTCGCTTGAGGGTTTGGATTTCTACGTTTGCATCGACTTCTTCATGTCGGAAGGCGCGCGTTATGCGGATGTGGTGCTGCCCGGGTCGGCGTGGAGCGAGGATGAAGGCGTCACGTGCAACAGCGAAGGACGCGTCGTCAAGATCAACAAAGCGAATGAGCCGCCGGGCGAAGCTCGCGCTGATTGGTGGATCGTGCAGGAGATCGCACGCCGCCTGGGCCGCGAGAAGTACTTCAGTTTCGATTCGCCGCGCGAAATCTTTGACGAACTGCGTGTTGCTTCACGCGGCGGCAACGCCGATTACTACGGCATAACGTGGGAGAAGATCGAAAAGAACAACGGCATCTTCTGGCCCTGCCCAACCGAAGATCATCCCGGCACGCCGCGCCTGTTTGAGGAACGTTTCTATCATCCTGACGGCCGGGCGAAGTTTCACGCGATTGAATTCAACCCGCCGAATGAAGTGCCGGATGAAGAGTTTCCTTTGGTACTGACCAGCGGGCGCGTGGTCTATCAGTATCTTTCCGGCAATCAAACGCGGCGCATCGGTTTTCTCGTGGAGCAATGTCCCGAACCTTACGTCGAGGTCCATCCGGAAACGGCGGCGCAGTTGAAGATCAACGACGGCGAACGTGTGCGCGTGGTTTCGCGACGCGGCGACGGCATATTTCCGGTGCTGGTAGTGAAGACGATTCGTCCCGACACCATCTTCATTCCTTATCACTGGGGCGAACAGCTCGCAGTGAATCAGTTGACCAATCCGGCGCTGGATCCGACGTCGAAGATTCCGGAGTTCAAAGCGTGCGCCGCGCGAATCGAGAAGATTCATTCGCGGCAGTTGCCGATCCTCGGCAAGCAACGCAAAGGCGCGTCGGCGAGCGAGGTGCAAAGGGGATAGCTGATGGAAGAGACGATGTTCATCGATCCGCAACGCTGCATTGGTTGCCGCGCGTGTGTCGCTGCGTGCCGCGAATGCGGGACGCACAAAGGCTACTCGATGATCTTCGTCGACTACATCGATCGCGCACAGACAACGGCGACGATGCCGACCCTCTGCATGCACTGCAAGGAACCCACGTGCGCGCTCGTTTGCCCGGCTGATGCGATCAAGGTTGGGGATGACGGCGTGGTGATGTCGGCGTTGAAGCCACGCTGTCTTGATTGTCGCAACTGCGTGAACGCCTGCCCGTTTGGCGTGCCGAAGTACAACACGGAGATTCATCTGCAGATGAAGTGCGACATGTGTTACGACCGTTCGTCTGAAGGATTGAAACCGATGTGCGCGAGTGTTTGCCCGACTGGTGCGATTGCGTTTGGGAAGTATGAGCAGATCGTGCCGTTGCGACGCACGAAGCCGGTGAACGTGCACGTCTTTGGCAATCAGAAAGTCGAGACAAAGGTTTTTTTGATGCTGCCCACGGATGCGGACGAAGTAAAGATCGACGGTTGTGGCGTTTTCGAGGGAATGTTAACGCGGGCTGAGACTGAAACGACCGAGTCGTGGATCGATACGCAGGTCGAACATTCGGACAAGAGCAATGAGTTCTGATTTATGAATAAGAAAATGTCAGATGAAGGCGACGTGCGCGCGGCGACGGCGCCGTTCCAGGCTGAGTTTCCTTACGAGCGTGATGAAGAAGCGCAGGTTACGCGGCGTGAGTTCTGCAATTTTCTCGGGCTCACGTCGGCGGCGCTCTTTGTCGGCGCGGCGGGCTTTGCAGCGAAGGCGGCGCTCGATGCGCGTGAAGCCGAAGTTTTTTCGCCGGCTCGGATTGACGGCGCTGAGACGCTCGCGCCGAACAGCAGCTTGAATTTCAATTATCCGGGTGAACGCGATTCGGCGATCCTGGTGCGCGCCGCGGATGGCTCGTATCACGCGTACGGGCAGAAGTGCACTCACTTGAGTTGTCCGGTTTATTACTCGCGCGACGCGCAACGATTGGAGTGTCCTTGTCATGAAGGCGCGTTTGACGCGGCATCGGGTGCGGTGCTTTATGGCCCACCACCGCGCGCGCTGGACGTGATCGCCGTGGAAACACGTGACGGGCAGGTTTGGGCTGTTGGGAGGAACGCTACGACGCGGAAGGTTGAAGGTTAAGTTGGGAAAGACACAAACGAAAACAGGCCAAACGGCAGTCTGGCAAGCGCGATTAATCATGCTGGTCATGATCAATATCGCGCAGCTTTGGATACTGGCGGCAACAGTCGATGCCGCGCTTGCTCGTCATTATCTGGTTTTGTTGCCGCTGGTCGTCGCGTCGGGCGTGTGCTTCGTGATCACGGTGTCGATCATCAAGTGGTGGCGACCGGCCTCGCGAAAGAAAACCAGCAGCGGCTACGTTCGGAACAGCGATTAATGAAGCAGAAGATTATCGATTTCGATCAGGACGACGAGCAGCATTGGCGCGCCGTGTTGGCCTGCGGGCATCGGCAACACGTGCGCCACGATCCGCCAATGACCAGCCGTCCCTGGGTTTTGACTGAAGCAGGTCGGGCCTCGCACATCGGACTAGAACTCGACTGCAAGCGATGCGATGAAGAACTAACCAATGAATGACGCCAGACCAAATGTGCTCGCGCGCGCCGCCGCGGATCTGTTTCCCGGATACTTCGCGCTGGTCATGGCGACCGGAATAATCTCGATCGCCTGCTTCCTGCTCGCGATGAAGACGATCTCGCTCGTCCTGCTCTTCATTAACGTCATCGCTTATGTCGTGCTCGGCTTTTTGCTGCTCGCCCGGTTGGTGTTTTTCTTCTCACGCGTCACGGCCGACCTTAAAGATCACGTCAAAGGTCCGGGATTCTTTACCGTCGTCGCCGGCACGTGCGTGTTGGGCAGCGCGCTACTGATTGTCGTCGATCAATACCGGCCCGCACTGGTGCTTTGGTTGGCGGGCATTGGATTGTGGCTGGTGATCATGTACACCTTCTTCACCGCGATGACCGTGCGGGAAAACAAGCCGTCGATTGAAGCGGGTTTGAACGGCGGTTGGTTGCTGGCGGTGGTTGCGACTCAATCTATTTCCGTGTTGGGCACATTACTCGTGAGCCGTCTCACGGTCGATCGAGAGCCGATACTTTTCTTCACGCTGTGCATGTTTCTGCTCGGCTGCATGCTGTATCTCCCGCTGATCACGTTGATCTTTTATCGTTTCACTTTTGTAAACGTGACGATGGCGTCGCTCACGCCGCCTTACTGGATCAATATGGGCGCGGTCGCGATCACGACGCTCGCCGGCGCGCGCCTGATCATCGCCGCTCCAACGTGGCCACTTTTGAATGAAGTGGTTCCCTTTCTGAAAGGATTCACGCTGTTCTTCTGGGCCGCCGCGACGTGGTGGATTCCGTTGCTCTTGGCGCTCGGCTTTTGGCGGCACGTTTACAAAAAGTTTCCGCTGCGCTACGACCCGCAATACTGGGGCATGGTCTTCCCGTTTGGGATGTACACGGTCTGCACGTTCCAACTCGCCAACGCGATCAGTTTCCCGCCGTTGCTCGTGATTCCGAAATACTTTATCTATGTGGCCCTGGTTGGCTGGGTAGCGGCGTCGGTAGGGTTGATCGGCACGCTGATGAGAATCAGGCTCAAGTGTTTAAACGCATGAGAATGCCAAGAAACCCCAAAACTTCACACAGAATGGATCACGACCCTCAATCACTGGTCCTTGAACACGCGCCGGTGGATCTCCGCAAACTTTTCCGGCGGCGCTTTGGGATGGCGATCGTAGGTGAGCAGGCCGTTGATCTCCTGCTCGATGTCGGTCAATTGCGTGTAGCAAAATCCCGCCAGAAACTGCAGCGAAGCAATGCCCTTCATCAGATCTCGATACTTCTGCACCAACTCCGCAGGTGATTCAAACGAATCGTAAAACTGGTAAAGCATGTCTCGTTTTTCTTGCGGAATGTTAGTAGGTATCGTGAGAAATCCCCCAACCTCCGACAGCACTATCGGCTGCCCTCGATAATGCGATCCGGGAACGAACAGCGGCCGATCGCTAATCCACACCTTCACCGGCAGATCGCCGCCACCGATCGTTTCCTTGTAACGAACTTTCAGTTTCTTCGCCGTCGGCGTGTAATCGTGAATCGCACACACGTCGGTGATGTCTGTGTGTTCCCAACCATCGTTGTCGATCACCGGCCGCGTCGAATCTATGCGTCGCGTGACGCGCACCATGCGCTCGATGAATGAATACTGCCCGGGATGATCCTGGCCCAGGCCGGGAAAACCCATGCTCTCATTCACCGGCACCCACGCGATGATGCACGGGTGGTTGTAATCACGGCGCACCACGCGCTGCCATTCGGCTGAAAGCAATTCCTCCGCGCGCAACGACCACTCGCGAGCGTTGGGCATCTCTTCCCAAACAAGCAGCCCCAAACGATCGCACCAGTAAAGCCAGCGCGGATCTTCCACCTTCTGGTGCTTCCGCACGCCGTTGAAGCCAAACATCTTCACCCAGCCAATATCGGTCTGCAGTGCTTCGTCGGAAGGCGCCGTCAGATAACCATCCGGCCAATATCCCTGGTCCAACACTAGCTTCAGGTAAACCGGCCGGCCGTTCAAAAGGAACTTTCCCTTGCGCAGCTCGATGTCCCGCAACCCCACATACGAATGCACTTCATCGTGGAGCTTGTCGCCCTCGTACAGCCTGACTTTCAGATCGTAAAGATGCGGCTCTTCCGGTGACCACAACCTCGCGAAAGGAACCTGAATGTCGAAATGCCCGGTGGCGATTGCCGTCTCTTTCTCGACCCTCACAACTCGAGTTCCCTCGCTGAAGATTTCGACTTGAATTCGCCAGGGAGCCGACGGCGCGTGCAGATAGACGTCCAGCATCAAGCGATTGCTTTCCGCATGCGTAATCACGCGAAGCTCTTCGATGCGGATTGCCGGCGCCTTTTCCAGCCAAACTGTCTGCCAGATTCCCGTGGTGCAGTAGTAATCGATGCCGTGCGGCAAACCCGTGTACGACTGTTTTCCCCGAGGCTGGTGAAGATCCTGGCGATCTTCGATGTAGGCCACTAAACGATTCTCACCTGGCTTGCAGAAGGGAGCGATCTCAAACTGAAACGGAACGTGACCACCTTGATGATGCCCGACTTCCCGGCCGTTGATCCAAACCGTGGCTTCATAATCAACCGCGCCAAAATTGAGCAGCACGTCGGAATGTTCCCACTCCGGCGGAACGAGAAAAGTTCGCGCATACCAAACGCGCTCATGAATCGTTTTGTCGTCAATGCCCGAGAGCTTCGTTTGATACGCGAACGGAACCGTTATCCTTCGCGCGAGGGTTCGGCCATCATTCCAACCCTGGCCCAACCCCACGTTGTCGTCGTCAAACTCAAACTCCCACTCGCCGTTGAGATTTATCCAGGGCTCTCTCACAAATTGCGGGCGCGGATACTCTGGCCGGGGAGGCAGATCTCGCATGCTCATCACTCCTTGCCGATCGAGCTGAAGATTTTTCGTTGCCGCTGAAGCTCGTCCGCCAGAGGCTGGTAGATCTCGCGCTGACCGGCGTCGTTCGCATAGTCCCACAAGCCGTTATAACAATGACGGTCGTCGTCCCAGCCCGGATGATTCACGATCGGATAAAGGCAAATGCCTTCGACGGGAACACCGGCGTTGATGGCGGCCAGCACTTCTTCGCAAACGTAGCGAAACCACGAAGGCCGCAGATCGTCTTCAATGCCGGTTTCCGCAACGAAAACCGGCCGGCCGTAGCGCTGATAAAGTTCAGACAGCATTTCGCGATACGGACGGTAACGTGGATCGTCGGGAGTGATAAAAGAACCGTTGAATACCCACTGGTTATGGACGTAGTAATTGCCGCCGATAATGTCGAGATACTTTTCCGCGCCGCCTAGTTCCGGTTCGGTGCGGCCGGCGAGCATGTCCCACGCGGCAAACTGTGCCTCTCGATAACCGCCGGCTGCTTTTTCCTGTTGTTTGTTGTTAACGTCAGCGGGCACCACATTGATCAGCGGATCGATCAGCGTGACGCGCGTGCGGCGATCGATGGACCACAATTCTTCGCTTGCCTCGATCGTGGCGCGCACCAGTTGCCGCTTCAACTCGTCTCCGCGTTTCTTCTTGAAAGGATTGAAAATCGCCACCTGGCCTGAAGCCCACGAGAAGAACGAGATTTCATTTATCGGGCAAACAAAGAGAACGTCGTCCGTCTCCTGTTTCCATAGCCGCCCAAATTCCTTCGCCAGCCGGCGAAATGAATCGAGGAACTTCGGCTTGAAAATGTCGAGCCAGTCGGGCCAACCGTAGTGGCACAAGTCCCAAATGATCTGCGTCTTCGTGTTCCGAGCCGCCTGAATCATCGGCAACAGGCTGGAGAAGTCATACTCCAGCGGAGTTTTTTCAATCAGGTGCCAACGCAATCCTTCGCGCGCCGTGCGGATGCCCTGCGACTGCAAGCGAAAATAATCATCAACCGCAAACCGGTCGTGCCGAGTGGCGTCGATCTCGTCCAGCCGCCTGCCTGATTTGAGTCGATGAGTCGAACACTCAAATCCGCCGAGGAAAAAACTCTCAAACAAGCCTTTCGCCATCGTTGCTATTGCGCCGATTCTGAAGCGACGATTTGCACGTTCGCCCGCGGGTGTTTGCCGTTGAGATCTATGTGGCCCAGCATCGCGGCTTCACGCCGTTTTGTATTGACCAGCTTCGCGTAGACAGTGAGCGCCTGCGCCACGATCTGGTCCATGTTGTAGTACTTGTAAGTTGCCAGGCGCCCGACGAAATGAACGTTTGGCACCTGGTCCGCCAGGCTCTGATACTTCTGATACAGCGAGGCATTCTCTTTTCGCGGCACCGGATAATACGGATCGCCTTCGCTCTGCGGAAACTCAAAGACGATGCTCGTCTTTTGATGTTCCTGGCCGGTCAGATACTTGAACTCCGTCACGCGCGTGTACAACTGTTCATTCGGATAGTTGATTACGGGCGCAGACTGATACTGTGCCACGTCGTGCGTTTCGTGCTTGAAAGAAAGCGAGCGATAAGGCAGTTGGCCATAGCGGTAATCGAAGTAAGCATCGACCGGCCCGGTGTAGATCATCTCGCGATAAGCAATCGATTGCTCGATTTCGCGATAGTCGCAGTTCAACAGGACCTTGATATTCGGATGGTCCAGCATGTTTTCAAACAGCCGCGTAAAACCGTGGCGCGGCATTGCCTGATACGTGTCAGTGAAGTAGCGATCGTCGCGATTAGTGCGCGTGGGAACGCGCGCAGTCACCGTGGCGTCGAGCTCCGAAGGATCGAGTCCCCACTGCTTGCGCGTGTAGTTGCGAAAAAACTTTTCGTATAACTCTCGGCCGACGGCGTTGACGACAACGTCTTCCGACGTTCTTATTTCCGGCCGCTGCTCAGCTACCTTCTTGTAAAATTCTTCGACCTCGAACGAAGTTAGGCTCAATCCGTAGAGAGAGTTGATCGTGTCGAGGTTGATGGGGATCGGAACTATCTGGCCGTCAACGCTCGCTCTCACGCGATGCTGATACGGCCGCCACTGCGTGAAGCGCGAAAGATATTCAAATACCTCGCGCGAGTTGGTGTGAAAAATGTGCGGCCCATATTTGTGAACGAGAATTCCAGCCTCGTTGTAGTGGTCAAATGCATTGCCGCCGATATGACTGCGCTTATCACAGATGAGTACTTTCTTTTTCGATCCTTTCGCCAAACGTTCCGCCAGGACGCTGCCCGCGAAACCTGCCCCAACTATCAAATAATCAAACATTACATGATTCCCCCTTGATCGTTTCTAACGCCTAAATAACTGCTGAGCCGGCTTGCCTCGCAACTTGCTTCTCGACCCGCATCACTGGAACAGACTTGCGCCGCACAGCATCGTCAATCAGGCTCGCCATCTGATCCCACGTTTCATCCCACGACATCGTCGCCAGAAACTCGTCGGTTCGCTTTAGCCACGCGTAGCGATCCTCATCACCACTCAGGATCTTCTCGGTTGCGGCTATGAACTGATCAGAGTCATTCGCAATCTCGACGAGATTGCGCACGCCGTAAGGATTCACCACGTCGGCAATGGGAGTGGAAACCACTCGCTTGCCGGCCGCAAGATACTCCGGTGTTTTGGTCGGGCTGATGAAGCGCGTCGCATCGTTCAAAGCAAACAACAGCAACGCTACGTCCCAGTTCGCAATGTATTGCGGCAGCTCCTGATAGTTCTTGGGACCGAGGTAATGAACGTTCTCGTGCCGCGGCAAACTCGCCGGATCGATCTTCACGATCGGGCCGAGCATGACAAACTGCCAATCAGGCCGAGCCTGGGCCACCTTGTCGAGCAACTGAATATCAAAACGCTCGTCGATGACACCGAAGAAACCGAGGCGCGGGTGCGGAACCTGCTTCTGATCTTCGGGATCTTCCTGCGGCGCACGCGCCTGCAGAAAATGCTCGCGTTCAATGCTGCTGGGAAAGCAATACACCGCTTGGTGATCGAGTCGTTTCACTTCGAAGAGACTCTGCCCGCCCGTGAAAACCAGATCTGCCCGGTTGAATAGCTCACCTTCCAACTCTTTCAGGTTGTCGGGCGCGTCTTTGAAGGCCGACAGTTCGTCCATGCAGTCATAAACGATCGCCCTCGGTTCCAGATCCGACGTGAACGCCAGCGCCATCGGCGTGTAGTACCACAAAACAAAATCGTGAATCGCATGCGTCGCGATCAGCCGCTTCATCATTTCCTGCAGGACTGCGTTGGCGGCAACAGTGCTTCCTAATCCGGCGGGCAGATGCGGCACAACGAGCTTGATGCCGTTTTCACGTTCCGCAATCTCGAGCCGCATGGTGCCGTTGTCAAACACCGGCTCTTCGACAAAAAACAGGCGGCGATCTTTGGCCGCGCGCTTGAGCAAGTGCTGCGGCCTCTGCTGAACAAAGTCCCAACGCAAGTGCGACAAACAAACCAAATCATTCTTATTCACATTCGACGTGAACACTATCGCTACTCCTTCTATGAAGTCTTGAGGCCCGGCTATCAGCCTTTCCTAAACAGCCTGCCCGAACAGATGTCGATGCAACTGCAACTAGAATGCCGTGGCGGTGATTCAATCGCGCGTGACGCCATTGCGAGCGAACAGAATCCTACTGGGAGTGTTTTTCGATCCGATTGCGAATGGTTCCTTGAAAGGCGAGGCGGCCGAAACAGATTTGCAAGGGTCGCCGTACGTTAGCGTACGTCGAAAGTTTTGTTGGTGTGAGAGGGTGTCAGTTTCGTGACGGCGATGACCCGGCGTTGAATTGAAAAAGCAAACATAGCACTGCCAGCTACGTATCGTTTCTTTCCAGCAAGCAATCCACAGATTACGCCGATTGGTTTACCAGCTCAGCTAACGATCTGATTCGTGCTACGCCGATCGAGTCGTAGGCACCGTGGCGATCGATCAGGATCGGAACGAGCCCGGCGCGTTGGGCGCCGATAACGTCGTAGCCATAAGAATCTCCGACGTAAGCCGCGTCGCTCGCGGCGAGCCCGAGCCGATCGACCGCTAACTGAAAGATTGCCTTGTCTGGCTTGCTGTAACCGGCGTGAAAAGAATCGATGACAAACTCGAAGTGCGCCGCGAGTTCGGCGAGCGATTCGTTCACGCGACCGTCTTCGGTGTTGGAGATCGCGGCGAGGCGAAGGCCCGCGTCCTTTAAACGAAGCAACACGCGCGCAGCGTCGGCGTCAGGCGCGCACCAAAGATGACGTTCCTCGTGCGTGGCGGTGAGCAGTTCACGAATTTTCTCGCAGCTTGCGTCGGCGACGCCGAGCGAGCGAAAGGTGTTCAGAAACGTCCAATGAGCGCCGGAGCGATTTCCTGAATTTGTGCCGGCGATTAAGTCGGCATCGGCGGCTTGCAGCATGGCGTAAAAGGCTTCGTACATTTGCTCAGGCGTGAAGCGCGTGCCGCTTTCCGCCGCGACGATTTCCTGCAGCCGTTGCCAATCCGGATGGACGAGCGTGCCGCCGACGTCGAAAATCACGGCGGCTACGTTTTGCAGTGCGGGATGAAGGCCAGTTGTCACAACTCTCTCCAATTGATCTTCTTTGGTAGAATCACCCAAACATAATATGGCCAAGCCAGTTTTGCTAACCATCGATGACGATGCGGAAGTGTTGCGTGCGATCGAGCGCGACCTGCGCCGCAAATATGCCGGGGAATATCGCGTGTTGCGGGCCGAGTCGGGCACGGCGGCAATGGAGATCGTGCGCGAACTCAAGCTCCGCAATAACGCGGTCGCACTGTTTCTCGCGGACCAACGCATGCCCGGCATGTCTGGCGTTGAGTTTCTGGAACAGGCGATCGCGCTTTTTCCCGACGCGAAGCGAGTGTTACTAACCGCCTATGCCGACACCGACGCGGCTATCGCCGCTATCAACGACGCCGGCGTGAATCATTACCTGCTCAAACCCTGGGATCCGCCCGAAGAAAATCTCTACCCGGTGCTCGACGATCTGCTCGAAGACTGGCAGGCGGATTTTCTGCCGCAGTTTGAAGGCATTCGCGTTTTGGGTAATCGCTGGTCGCCCGAGTCGCACAGCATCAAAGATTTTCTCGCGCGCAATCACGTTCCGTATCAATGGCTCGACATTGAAACCGCCGCGGCCGACAAAGAAGTGCGCGGGCTGCTCGACCTGCTCGACGACGAGGAAAAACAGAACTTGCCGCTCGTGATCTTCCCCAACGGCCAGCGTCTGCTTCGTCCCGCGTTGACTGAGATTGCGAAGAACGTCGGCCTGAAAACTCGCGCCACCGAAGCGTTCTACGATCTCGCGATCGTCGGCGGTGGTCCAGCGGGACTCGCCGCCGCGGTGTACGGCGCGAGTGAAGGATTGCGCACCGTGATGATCGAGCGCGAAGCTCCCGGTGGGCAGGCCGGCATGTCGAGCCGCATCGAAAACTATCTCGGGTTTCCGAGTGGGCTCAGCGGCGGCGATCTCGCGCGCCGCGCCGTCGTGCAAGCGAGACGTTTCGGCGTCGAGATACTTTCGGCGGAAGCGACCTCGGTGCGCCTCGATGGGCAGTATCGCCTGTTGCAGTTGGCTGACGGCGCTGAACTCAGTTGTCATGCGATGCTCGTTGCAACGGGAGTGCAGTGGCGCAAGTTGAATGCGCCCGGCGTAGAACGACTGACCGGAGCCGGCATCTATTACGGTGCGGCCATGACCGAAGCGTTGTCGTGCAAAGACGAAGACGTTTTCGTGATCGGTGGCGCAAACAGCGCAGGGCAAGCCGCAATGTATTTTTCGAAGTACGCGCGGCGCGTGGTGATGCTGGTGCGCGGCTCCTCGCTTTCCTCTTCGATGTCGCAGTATCTGATCAATCAGTTGAAGAAGACGCCTAACGTCCAGCTCGAATTCAACTCCAGCGTCGTGGAAGCGCACGGCGACAATCATCTCGAAGCGATCTCCATTCACTGCGCCACCACCGGCGAAACGAACAAGGTGCCGGCCAATTCCCTGTTCATCATGATCGGCGCCGCGCCAAACACCGCCTGGCTCGCCGATCTCGTCGAACGCGATGAATTCGGGTTCATACTGTCGGGCCGCGATCTCGTGCGCGACGGAAAACGACCGCAGGGCTGGCAGTTGGACCGCGATCCGGCGCTGCTCGAAACGAGTGTGCCGGGCATTTTTGTGGTCGGCGACGTGCGACATGGTTCAGTGAAGCGAGTTGCTTCGGGCGTCGGCGAGGGTTCGGTGGCAATCTCGTTCGTGCATCAATATCTCAGTAAGGTGGTCTAGCGATGGACGCGACAAGAGTTGAAGGCGCCGGCGTGCCGGTGGCGGAATCTGGCCTCGACGAACAGGCCGTCGCAACCGGCAAGTCGCCCGCGGATAAAGTTGAAGCACTGCGCCGCGTGCACGTGTTTTCCGATCTGCCGGACGAGCAGTTGCAATGGTTTGTTGACCACACCGAAGAGCTTCGACTCGCGACCGGAGAGGTTCTGTTTCAGAAAGGTCGGCCGGCTGACACGATGGCCGTTTACCTCGAAGGCGAGGTGCGTGGTTATCGTGACGATCAGGCGCATGACGGTTACGTGTACGTCGCGCGCGCGGGTGAACCGAATACGGAAGTGAGCGGCAAGTTGCCGTTTTCGCGCATGACCCACTGGATGGCCACCGGCCGCGCGATGACGCCGATGCGCGTGCTGACTTTCCCGGTGCGCCTGTTTCCCGAGTTGTTTCAGCGAATGCCCACGCTGGTGGAACGCCTCGTCGGCATCATGAGCGATCGCGTGCGCGACGTTACCGCCGCGGATCAACAGCGCGACAAGTTGATGGCGTTAGGAAAACTCTCGGCGGGACTCGCTCACGAACTCAACAATCCCGCGGCCGGCGCAACGCGCGCCGCCAACGATCTGATCGCAGTGCTCGCGGAATTGCGCGCCGCTGATTTGCGGCTCTGCCGTCACAACCTAACGCCGGAACAACACAGTGCGCTTCGTTCCTTCGAAAGCTGCGCGATCGAACATACCGCCAGCGCAGCGCAACTCAATTCACTCGAACAGAGCGATCTCGAAGACGCACTCGCAACCTGGCTTGAAGATCACGGCGTTGCCGATCCGTGGAAACTCTCGAACAACCTGGTCGAAGCGGGCATCGATGCGCCGGCGCTCGATCGGCTCTTGGAGCAGACTGGCGAAAGCGCGCTCACCGACGTGCTCGCGCGCATCAATGCGCAACTCGCAGCCGCGAAACTCGCGCGTGAGATCAAGACCGGCACCGCGCGCATTTCCGAACTGGTCGGCGCGATCAAGGAATACAGTTACATGGACCAGGCAGCGGTCCAGGAAGTGGATCTACATAAAGGACTCGAAAGCACGCTCCTCATTCTCAAGTACAAGTTAAGAAAGAAGAACATCTCGCTGACGCGCGAGTACGCGGACGACCTGCCGAAAATCAAAGCGTTCGGCAGCGAGCTGAATCAGGTTTGGACCAATCTGATCGTCAACGCGGTCGAAGCGATGAACGACGGCGGCACGCTGAAAGTGCGCACGCGCAGAGAGCCGACCGACATCATGATCGAGATACGTGATAACGGTTCCGGCATCCCGGAGTCTGTCAGAACGCATATTTTCGAACCGTTCTTTACGACCAAAGCGGTCGGTGAAGGAACGGGTTTGGGGTTAGACACTGTAGCGCGCATCGTGCGGCGGCATCGCGGCAATATTCGGTTTGAATCCCGGCCGGGCGATACGTGTTTTCAGGTTCGTCTTCCTTTTGAATAGTTCGCCTAACCAGGAGGAGAGTGATGAGAAGTTTGATCTACGCTTTAACTTTCGGTTTGCTCTTGGGCCTGTTTGCAATCGCGGTGGCGCAACAACGGCCGCCCATTGCGCAAGAGGTGGCCAAGACTTACGGCCTTGATTCATTTGGACAGATCGAAGCCATTCGTTACACCTTCAACATTCAGCTTACCGGACTGAACCTTTCTCGTTCGTGGGAATGGCACCCCAAGACCGACGAAGTCACGTATGAGGGAAAGGACAAGGACGGCAAACCCGTCAAAGTTACTTATCAACGCTCTCAGCTCGGCAGTCAAAGCGATATGGTAAAGAACGAAGTCGATCCGGGATTCGTCAACGATAATTACTGGTTGATCTTTCCGTTTCACGCGGTGTGGGACAACAGCGCAACGATCACTGATGATGGGATGCAGAAACTGCCCATCGCCAAAACGCCCGCGCAACGAATGGTGGTGAAGTATTCAGGGGGTGGCGGCTACACGCCGGGCGACACGTGGACGCTCTACCTCGGGACTGACAAGCGAGTTAAAGAGTTTGAGTACAAACGCGGCGGCGACAAGAAGCCGAGCGAAGTGGCAGCAACCTGGGCTGGTTACAAGAAAGCCGGACCGCTCCTCATTTCAACCGAGCACCGCGGCACAGCAGATGGAAAGCCTGTGCACATTTCGTTTTCGAATGTGTCGGTGCAACTGGCTGGACAAAAAAACTGGATTCCTGCGCGTTAACAGAATGGATGAAGGCTGACATCGATCTGGACATTGGCCGGAAGACTTTCCAGTCGGGGCTGTTGCTGGAGTTGATTGCCGCGGTGCGCCGCAGCCGCCGCGGCGATCTGATTGCCGTCACCGGCGACGAAGAAAGCGTTGGGCCAGAGCTCGAAACGTGGTGCCGCTTCACCGGGAACGCGCTTTTAGAGTCTGCAATCGAGAACGGACGCCGCCGTTGGGTTTTTCGTTGTGGCGCGGCGGTCATGCCGGCCGAAGACGACCGGCCGATCGGGTCGCGTCTTTGGCTTTACACAAACTTCGACTGCAATCTGCATTGCGACTACTGTTGCGTGCGTTCCTCGCCGGCCGCGCCACGACGTGAGCTCGGACTCGCGCGCGTGCAGCGGATCGCGCGCGAAGCGACGGAGCTTGGCGTGAAAGAGATCTTCGTCACCGGCGGCGAGCCGTTTCTGCTTGAAGACATCGGCGAGATTCTGGGCGCGTGCGCCGCGGCGGCGCCGACGACGGTGCTCACGAACGGAATGCTGTTTACCGGACGGCGGGCTGAAGTGTTGAGCGCGTTGCCGCGCGATCGAATAGTGCTGCAAATCAGTCTTGATAGCCCGACGCCGGAGCGTCACGATCTTCATCGCGGGAGCGGAACGTGGACGCGGACGCGTGCGGGAATTCAGCGCGCGCGCGAGCTGGGATTTCGGGTGCGACTGGCAGCGACTGTTTCAACCGATGAAGAGGCGGAGGAGTTTCGGCGTTTCCTTGATGAAGAGAAGATTGAAGAAAGAGATCGCGTGATACGGCATATCGCTTTGCGCGGTGTGGCGAGTGAAGGGATTGCTGTAGCGAGAACTGATCTGTTGCCGGAAGTGACGATTACGGCGGAAGGCGTTTACTGGCATCCGGTCGGAGCTGAAGATGAGGATCTGTTGGTAACGCGAGAAATCTTTCCTCTGGCAGAATCATTCGCCGCCGTCCGTCGTGCTTTCGATCGCGAGCACGAACACGCGCACAAGCTGGCGAAGATCTTCAACTGCGCTTAAGCCACCTTTTGTGCCTTTTTGTGGCTAAAAGAAACCTTGTTGGGACGCAGCTTCGCGCAACGCCGCGTAACCATCGAGCTGCGGCGCAAGCCAACGTTTCAGTCCCTCAGCATCGAGAATCGCGCGCTGAACCGGGTTGTCGTAGTCCATCGCCGAAAGCGCCTCAACAAACGCCCGCTCTTGTTCCGGATCGAAGCCAGGCCGCGCGGTGAACATGCAATGGTTGTACGCGGGCGACGACCAAACCTCACGCAGTGCGCCCTCCGGCGCCAATCGCTCCTTGCGAAGAGTTTCCCAAAACGGACTGCCAATCGCGCCCGCGTCCGCTTGCCCGTCGAGCACCGCGCGCACGACTTCAACCTCGCTCGTTCCCGTGTCACCGTGCTTGCCTAGATCGCTGTTGAAGCGCAGCGTGCGGTAATCCCTGCCCTCGCGCATGCCTTGCTGTTCCAAAAAGTAAACCGGAAGAATCGCGGCGTGCCCACTATCCTTGCTGCCGAGCGCGAGAGTTCGATCTTTCAAGTCAGCAAGCGAAGAGACTGGCCCACCAGCGGCCGCAACAATCTTGGTCAGCCAACCCAGATCCGTATCACGCATCGCGATCGCCCGACACGCGTGACCGCTCCACTCATCCGACTGCAAGTAGGCGAGATTTGTGTTCCAGGCAATATCGATCCGCGGCACGACTTCGTCCGGCTTCGCGAGCAACGCCTGCACCTGCGTCTCGTAACTCTGAAACAGCACGACTTCAACCGGAAGCTGCGCTTCGTCGTGAAAATACTGGCGCATGCCTTCCCAAATCGTCACTACCTTCGGATTGTAAGCGACGGCTCCCACCCAGATTGTTTTGCTCATTGGTCCAACCCTGCCTAGAAGAGCGGAATGCCCAGTAACGATTTGCCGATAAACTCGCGCAGCACGTCGCCGGTTGGCGCCATGACGGCCCCCGCGTGCGCGTCGCGGAAGAGGCGTTCGATACTCAAGTGCTTCGAAAATGCCGCGCCGCCGCAAACGCGCATCGCCGTTGAGGTGACGCTGATCGCGGTCTCACCGGCCGCGGCCTTGGTCTCGAGCACACGCAGCACCGTCGTCTCGCGCGGCGTTTCAAGATGATCGACCAGATCGTCTATGCGCGCCGACAGTCCGTCGGCATCGATCTGCATCTGCGCGAGCTGGGCGCGCAACGTCGGCAACGCCTCGCCTAGACTCTGGCCCAGGTGCTCAAACTTCGCGTTCTGCAGATGCGACACCGTCGCTGAAACTGCCGCGCGGCACAATCCCAACGACACCGCGGACGAACCCAAACTAAACAGCGGCAATACCACGTTGAGCATCGCCGGAAAGCCACCGCCGTCGTCAGTCAGTTGCAAATCGGCAGGCACGGGACAATCGTCCAGCGTGATCGGCGCGGAGGCGTTGCCGCGCAGTCCCAAACCGTTCCATGGTCCAGCCACAGAAAGTCCGTTCGTGTCAGCGCTGACCAGATAAAGCGTCGACTCGGTTGGTCCAGCTCCTTCGGGCGCGAGAGCAGACACCACATAACTCTGCGCCTGGCCCGCGCTTGTCACCCACGATTTCTTCGCGCTGATGTGAACGCCGTCGCCGTTGCGCTGCGCACGCGAGATCGGGGCCCAGAAATGACTGCGCGAACCGGCTTCACTGAACGCGAGCGTTGATAAGTGACGGCCCGCGGCGATGTCGTGAAGTATCGGCGCGACTGCTTGAGTCGCGCTCGGGCGCGCGGAGGTCATGCTCACCGTACCGCACATGTGCATCAGGTAGACCATCGCGACTGAAGCGTCTGCTTCGGCGAGTGCCGCCGTCACTGCGGCAAACGCGCGCGGGCCTAAACCCGCGCCGCCGATGTCCTCGGGCAACAACAACCCGAGCAGTCCAGCTTCGCCGAGCGCCTGCACCGCTTCGGTCGAGAACCGTCCGTCGGTGTCGTTTTGGTTTACAGACGGCGCCAGCACGCGGCCGGCGATCTCACGCGCTTTCTGAACGGCTGTTTCATGGTTCATGGCCGTATTGTTATATCATGCTCCAAAGTCGATGACACACACACAGGGTTGCGCGCTCGGGCTGATGGCGAAAGCGCCGTTGGCAGGCGAAGTGAAAACACGGCTCGTGCCGCCGTTGAGCGCGCGCGAAGCCGCCGCACTCAATATCTGTTTTCTGCGCGACATGGCCGCGAACATCGAAAGCGTGAACGCGGCAAAAGCAACGTCGGGCTTGGTGGTCTACACGCCGGCGGGTTCAGAAGCCGCGTTCGACAATGTGTTGCCCGCTGGATTCAAGCTGCTGTTGCAACACGGCCCATCGCTCGGCGAACGCCTTTGCAATGCCACCGGCGATCTCTTGAAACAAGGCCACAGCGCCGTCTGCCTGATCAATTCTGACAGTCCAACGCTGCCGCAATCGCTCCTGATTCGCGCGATCGAAACGTTAATGGCAGACGGTGACCGCGTCGTGCTCGGCGCCGCGGAAGACGGCGGCTACTACTTGATCGGTCTCAAGCACGCGCACCGAAATCTTTTTAGCGAAATCGCCTGGAGCACTTCCGACGTCCTCGATCGCACGAAACAACGCGCTGCGGAGATCGCCCTGCCGGTCGAACTCTTGCCGTCGTGGTACGACGTCGACGATGCCGAAACACTCAGCCGCCTTTGCGAAGAGCTGTTCTTCGCGCCTTCCGCGAATGGGGCTTATCCCGCGCCGCACACGCGCGCGTTTCTCGAATCAATCATCAAGACGGAAGGATTTGAACGCATCTGTCCCAAACTCTCAGGCCGCATGTCGATATGAGCGAACCATCGCCCGCAGTCTACAAACCTGTAAGTAAAAGATGGACCGTTACAGTGACGTTGCTCGGTGTGGCGATGTTGCTGTTGTATCGCATCGCCGTTCACTCAAAAGGCGTCGCCGACATCGCGTGGTTTCTCAAGCTCGCCGGCGTCCAGATACTCATCTACATTGTGGCCGCGTGGATTAGTATGCGCACCCGCGACTCGCGCGCGTTGCTCGTGCTCGCGCTCGTCTTCGCGGCGCTCTTTCGCCTGAGCATACTGTTCTTTCCGCCTTACCTGTCCGACGACATTTATCGCTACGTTTGGGACGGGCGCGTCCAGGCAGCGGGCATCAATCCTTATCGCTATGTCCCCGCGGACGAATCACTCGCCCCACTTCGCGACGACAAGATCTATCCGTACATCAACCGACGCGATTCTGCGCAGACGATTTATCCGCCCGTCGCGGAAGGCGCGTTTCTCTTGATCACGCGTTTCAGCCAATCCGTGACCTGGATGAAAGCCGCGATGGTCTTGTTCGAGGCGGTTGCCATCTGGGCCATCGTGCAGTTGCTTGCTTCGTTTGGGTTCGCACGGCAACGAGTGTTGATTTACGCGTGGCATCCGCTCGCGATTTGGGAGTTTGCCGGCAGCGGTCACGTGGACGCGCTGGCGATCGCGTTTATCGCGTTGCTGCTGCTGGCTTATCGCAAGCAGCGCGAGCCTCTCGCCGGCTTTTTCCTGGGCTGCGCTACGGCGGTGAAGCTTTTTCCGGCGGTATTGTTTCCGGCCGTTTATAAGCGTTGGGATTGGAAGCTGCCGGTGGTTTGCGCGCTGACGATACTGCTTGCTTACTTGCCATATCTGAGTGTTGGGCCAGTCGGAGTGTTCGGATCGTTGCCGGGTTATGCAACTGAGCGCGGGTTGCTGACGGGAGAGCAGTATTACCTGCTCACCGTTGCGCGTCGGCTGTTCGGTCCGCACGTGCCCGCTTCTGCTTACTTGATCTTCGCGATGGTGGTGCTTGGCGCGCTTTCGCTGTGGCTGCTATTCCGAGATGAACAGCGGGACGAAATGCGCTATCTGCGAAACGGGTTGGTCATCTCGTCGGCGTTCATTCTGCTGCTGGCGCCGCACTTTCCGTGGTATTTCACGTGGCTGATCGTTTTCCTGTGCTTTATTCCGAGCGTCGCGGTTTTTTACCTGACGTTCGCGAGCTTCCTGCTCTACGTGACCTGGCTTGGTGACCCGCCCGAGCGCGTCTTCCTGTTGAAGTCGATCATCTTTCTGCCTTTCCTGGCGCTGGGTTTGATCTCGACGTTGTGGCGCCGC
>Ga0247688_1000095_pt1 | contig 39902 bp, 34 predicted proteins | sample CNK29_metaG_FD_182718 | JGI IMG/M metagenome (GOLD analysis project Ga0247688, IMG submission 182718) | Soil microbial communities from Purdue University Martell Research Forest, Indiana, United States - CNK29 | ecosystem: Environmental > Terrestrial > Soil > Temperate forest > Bulk soil... | reverse complement strand
CTCATTGCTCTTGCCGTAAGCCTGGTTATCAACCCCGAGACGGCGTTCTTCCTGGACGGCGTTGCGCTGGTTATCGAGGTTCTCTTTAGTAATCGCCAGGCTCTTCATGCGATCGGCTTCGAGGAAGAGTGCCATGTCGAGCTGGTTGGCGGGGAGGGCTTCAAAATAGTTGGTGCGGTCTTCGTTGGTGGTGCCGTTCATGTTGCCGCCGTTGTTGAAGACCAGCAGGAAGTGTTCACCGGAACCGACGTTTTCAGAGCCCTTGAACATCATGTGTTCGAAGAGGTGGGCGAACCCGGTGCGGCCCTCGCGTTCATTACGCGAGCCGACGTTGTAAGTGACGGAAACGGCAATCACGGGCGCCGACGGATCTTCAACGGTGATCACGCGGAGGCCGTTCTTGAGAGTGGTGTCCTTGAAGTTCACCCGCACGTTGCGGGCGCTCTGAGCTTGCCCGGGGAGAACAGCGAGCGCGCAGACAAAAAGAGGCAGAAAAAACTTAGAGAGGCGTCTCATAAATCAACTCCTTATTGATGGTGGATGGTGCTCTCATTCGAGCAAGGATGCCGGAAGGAAGACTCTATTGAGAGACATTCGGCCTGTCAAGCGACGAGAAGCCATCTGTGTCAATCTGTGGCTGGTTAGCCAACCGCCTGCGGGTTCCAGCCATCCTAAATCGTCGCAGCACATTCCTCTTAGTGATTGGAACGGCTGTATAATCGTCGGCAATTATCGAAATGTCATGAAAAGAATCAAGCCTATCTTCCCTGGCCTCATGGCGGTTTTAGCCGTCTTGACGCTCACCCTCTCGGGAAAGTCGCAGCAGCCCGCTCCCCAACAACCAGCAAGTCGATTCGATGTCACGCACTACCGCATTGAGGCGCAAATCATTCCCGAGCAGCACCTGTTGCGCGCCGGTGCGGACGTAACGTTTACGCCGCTCGACGCGACCCGCTCCGTGGTTTTTGAACTCAACGGTTCGTTGAAAGTCGAAACCATCGAGAAAGACGGCAAACCGCTGACGGGCTTCGTGCAGGACGCCGTCGGCGTCGGCGCGCTTGGGCCAAGCGTGCGCATCGACCTCGGCGAAGTGATGCCGGCAAACAAGCCGGTGACGTTGCGCATTCGCTGGAGCGGCGCGTTGGAATCGCCGGAAGGCGGCCCGCTGGCAACCAAGCGTTTGGCGTACGTGGGCACTGAAGGTTCTTACCTGATGTATGCGTCGCGGTGGTTCCCGTTTCATGATTACGCCGTAGATAGATCGACCAGCGACATCACGTTTATCGTGCCGTCAGGTTTGCAGGTTGCCGGCACCAGCGACGATCCCGTCGTCGGCCAGCCGGACGCGAAGTCGGGCGCGATTAAATATCATTTCGTGCACCGCCAGCCGGTGCTGATCGGAAACTTCGCCGCCGGCCAGTACATCAATCGAAATCTCAAGTATCACAACTACGATCTTCAGTTGTATGCGATGCCGGGCAGCGAAAAGCGGCTTGATGCATTCGCGGAACTGACTGGCCGCGTGCTCGAGTTTTACACCAAGCAATACGGCGCCCCGCTGTTTGGCAACCGTCTCGTCGTGGTGCAGATCGACGATGAGAGTCTTGATACTTACTCCGGTCCGGGAATGGTCTTCTTGTCGAGCAAGTTGTTTGACAGCACTCGGCCGGTGCCTGAAGAAAAACTGGAACGCGAGATTGCGTATCAGTGGTGGGGCCAGACCGTCGGCCTGAAGTCATTCGACGACGCATGGCTTTCACAGGGACTCGCCGAATGGAGCGCGTTCGCTTATCGCGAAACGACTTTGAGCGCGGGCGGCCTCGATTCAGCGCAACGCGAGCAACAGGAACGAGCGTTAACGTTTGAACAGACCGCCTCGATCGCGCGCGCGCCGAGCGCACTCGACGATCAATCCGCGGCTTACCAGTCGATCGTTTTCTACAAAGGCTCGATGGTCTTTCGCATGTTGCGCGAAACCATCGGGCGCGAAAACTTCGATCGCCTGCTGCGCACCTACCTCGATACCTACAAAGGCAAGAACGCCTCGATCGACGACTTCGAAAAGCTCGCAACGCAGATCTCGCAAGACAATCTGCGCTACTTCTTCGCGCAGTGGATCGAAGGCACGGGCGTGCCGGAGTTCACTGTCGACTACCAGATCATTCGCACGCGCGCCGGCAAGTTTCGCACGCGCGGCACCGTCAAGCAGAACCTCGAAACACTGCGAATGCCGGTCGACTTGATGTTGCGCGCTGAAGGCGACAATCAGTCGACGACGGTTCGCATCGAGGGCAAGAGCGAGGATTTTGATTTCGAGTCGAATGGACAGCCGATTGAGGTCGTGGTCGATCCGAACAACAAGATACTGCGCATGTCGGACGACCTGCGCGTTTCAATCATCGCGCGCCGCGGCATCGAGCAGATGAAGGAAGGTATTTACGCAGAAGCGCAACAGCAGTTTGAAGCAGCGCTGAAACTGGACCGTTCCAACTCGTGGGTCTATTACAATCTCGGGCTGCTGTTTCTCGAGCAGCGTAACTGGCAGCAAGCGCTCGATAACCTGGAAGCTTCGTTGATCGGAAATCTGAAGCCGTCGTGGATCGAAGCGTGGGCGCACATCAAACGCGGCAACGCGTACGATGCAAAGGGCGAACGCAATCGCGCGGTCTCGGAATATAACAAGGCAGTGGGTACGGGGATTGATTACGACAACGCGCAAGCAGTAGCGAAGAAATACCTGGCGACACCTTACGATCCGAAGGCCACCGCGGGCGCGACCGAAGCTCAAGCCGTTTCGCCCAGCAATTAATTCCTGTCAAACAGCAGTGATTGCGATCTTGTGCTTGTCAGCGATCGCAATCATCTGCTCCGGATCAAACATCAGTGTCTTGCCGGCCGTGATGCACAAGCAGGTCGCGCCGGCTGCAATCATCGTCTCGATCGTCGGCACGCCAACCACCGGCACATCAAAACGCATGTCCTGGTTCGGCTTCGCGAGTTTCACGACTGTGAGCTTGCCTGAAACCAACTCGCCCGCGCGCTTGATCGTCGCATCCGTTCCTTCCATCGCCTCAATCGCCACGCATGCTTTTCCGCGCACGACAATCGTCTGGCCCAGGTCCAGCCGCGCTATCTCGCGCGCGACTTCAAGCCCGTATTCGATGTTCTCGCGCTCGTGCTTGTCAGGCTGCCGGCGCGTAAGCGTCCCGCTCGACGGCAGGTTGCGCTGCAGAAAATAGGTCGAGTCGATCAGTTCGATGCCTTCGCTTTGCAACTCCGAAGCGATTGCGCCAATCAGCGAATCGGTGTTGCGGCGCGGCAGTTTCAGTAAGACCTTCAACATGCGCGCGTCGGGCACGGCGCGACTGAAGATCTGCACGTGCTTCACCTGCCCGGCCATGATCGCCTTCTCGACCTGCTCTTCTTTGAAAAAGCGAATCATGCGGCCGAGTTGGCCGATGCCAACCCAGATCACGCGATCGGCGAGGCGTTCGATCTCCGGGTCAGTCTCTTCACGAATCGCCGCCACGACGAGTTCGGCGCCCGCTTGCCGTGCGCCTTCGACCACCATAGAGGGAAATCTCCCGTTGCCGGCGATCAACCCGAACTTCATTTCGTGACGCCGCGATCTGATGCTTCAATGAAGCGAAGCAGGTAGGCGACTTCCGCGGATTCGGTGATTTCAGTTTTGATACGTTCGATTGCCTGGCTGGTGTTGAGTTTGGCGGAGAGCAGGAGATGAAACGCGTGGTGCAGCGTGTCGATTGTTTGGCGCGTGTAGCCGCGGCGTTTCATGCCCGTGATGTTCAGGCCGTAGCACTTCGCGTGATTGCCGACGGTCAAAGCAAACGGCAAGGCATCTTTCACGACGACCGAGTAACCGCCGATGTACGCTTCTTTGCCGACGCGGCAGAACTGGTGGATACCGGAATATGCGCCGACGTTCGCGCGATCTTCAATCACGACGTGGCCGGCGAGCGTTGCGGCATTGGCCATGATTACGCCGTCGCCGATCACGCAGTCGTGCGCGACATGCGCCTGGGCCATGATCAGGCAATCGTCACCGATCTTCGTCACCATGCCGCCGCCGGCGGTGCCGCGATGAATGGTAACGAACTCGCGGATCTTGTTGCGCGCACCGATCTGCGTTTCTGATGGTTCGCCTTTGTATTTCAGATCCTGTGAGGGCAGGCCGATGGAGACGAATGGGAAAATGTGCGAGTCCGCGCCGATTGACGTGCGCCCGTCAACGACCACGTGCGATTCAAGCCGCACGTTATCGCCGAGCACAACTTCATCGCCGACGACGCAATACGGGCCAACAAAACACTCGTCGCCGAGTTTGGCATTCGGGCTTACAACCGCCGTCGGATGAATGGTTCTTGTGGGACTAACAACAGCCATCATTTAGCCTTCGCGCGGCGCAACGATGCTCATGATTTCCGCGTCTGCCGCAAGCTGGCCATCCACCTTCGCCTCGCCGTGCATTCGTTGCACGCGTGAGCCGATCCTAAGTGCCGTAACTTCCAGCACCAGCGTGTCGCCGGGAACGACCGGACGCCGGAAACGCGCTTCCTTGATGCCCGTAAAGAGCACGAGTTTCTGATCGCGATCCTCGATTTCGCGTAATGCCAGCACCGCGCCAACCTGGGCCAACGCTTCCACGACGAGCACGCCCGGCATCACCGGCGCTCCGGGAAAGTGACCCTGAAAATATGGCTCGTTGATACTGACTTGCTTGATGCCGACGATGCGCTCGCGTGGCACTAGTTCGACGATGCGATCTACCAGCAGGAAAGGATAGCGGTGTGGCAGCAGTTTCTGAATTGCCAGCGAATCGAGGACTGTTTCCATTGTGGATCGCGGATTTTCCTACGGCGTCGGTGAGGCCGATGCTGTCGCCGGGTTCTTGCTATTGAACTCCGTGATGAAAGCGCGCGTGATGTCGATGTTGTCAGCGGCGTAAAGCAGCGGCACTTGGGCGGCGTCGATGATCACGTTGATGCCGTGCGCCTTCGCAAATGTTTCGAGCGCTTTGCCGATCTCATCCTGCAACGGCGAGAAGAGTTCGTTGCGACGGCGCGTGTAAGCCGCTTGTGCATCTTCAGCCCTGCGTTGCGTGTCTTTCTTCAACTGATCCAACTGATCGATCTTGGCCTGCAGCGAGCGTTGGTCGATCGGCGTCCCTGCCGGGGCTTCCCGCAGCTTGTTGATCTCGGCTTCGAGCGTTTGCGCACGCGTCTGCGCCTGGGTGATCTCGTCCTTCTGTTTCTGAAACTCGCCGTTCAATTTCGTCAGGACCGTATTGAACTTGGCGATACCCGTTTTCGGATCCAAAAACATGTCGGTGTAGATTACTGCCAGTTTGCTGGTTGGCAACGCGACGGTGGCCGGCGCTGAAGGTGGCGGCGTCGGCTGAGCAGCCGGGCGCCCTCCAGGCTGTTGCGCGCTGACCGTTGCGGCGAAGGCCACGACGATCAGCGCGCTAATGGGAAGCAGATGGTTTCGACTCATAGTATTGTCGATTGCCGATTGCCGATTTCCGATTGTTAGCAACGGGCAAATTGACAATCGGCAATCGGAAAACCGGCAATTCTTACGGCGTTGTTACTGAGGCCGTCGCCGGGTTCTTGCTGTTGAACTCGTTGATGAAAGCCCGCGTGATGTCGATGCTCTCAGCCGCGTAAACGACCGGCACCTGGCTGCCATCAACGATCACGGTGATGCCACGAGCTTTGGCAAAGGCTTCGAGAGCTTTGCCGATGTCCTGCTGCAGCGGCATGAAGATGTCCTGGCGGCGCTTGTTGTAAGCGGCTTCAGCATCTTCGCCTTTTCGCTTGAGCTCAGTGTTGGCCTGATCGAGTTGGTCTTTCTTCGCCCGGATTGTGTTCGGATCGGCAACACTTTGCGTATCGTTGATCTCTTTGGTCAACGTGTTGATTTTGGCCTGCAGGTTCTGCAATTCAGTTTGCCGTGGCTGAAACTCTCGGTTCAGCGTGGTGAGCAAACTATTGAATCGCGCAATGCCGGTTTTCGGATCGAGAAACGCATCCGAATAGATCATGGCGATCTTGCTATCCGGCACGGCCACTGTCGCTTGCGTGGCTGGTGCGGCCGCGGGTGCTGCGGGTTTGGTTTGTGCCGACGCGGAAACTGCAACCAACGTTAGCAGGACCACGACTGTAAAATAACGAACTATCTTCATAACTTCTTGTGTTACTCCTTACACAGTTGAGGTAACGGGACGAACCCTTACAGTGTCCTTTAGTGCTTAGCCGACCTCGATGGGTTGGCTCACGAGATCAAAAGGTCCGCCCGACACTGAAGCGAATGACTTTCTTTTTTTCGTTAAAGAAGAACGGAAACCCGTCGATGATCTGATTTGGACGGGCGTTTGGATTATACGCAAAGATTAAGCGAAACGGTACATTGATGACCGGCACCTGGACACGCACTTCCATGCCCAGGCTAGACCGGTAATCACTGATGCTGTCGAACAAACTCTGTGACAATCTCACCACGCTGTTGGTCTGCGCGTCGCCACGCAGGAACACCGGCTGGAACCCCGGCGGCAGTCCTGTAAACGGATCGCCGACGTCCAATCTTCTCGCTGCCTGAAGCTCAGCATCGCTGACAATGCGGTTATCGCGAGCAACGAGACTGGAAAAGCCAGGTCCGGCGGCGAGCGTCGGATTGTTGCACAGCGCCAGCGAACTCAAGCTGATCCCCACCGGTATCGGTGTCGCTGTGCCCGGCAGCACAAAGCGCGGGCAAGTCAGCACGCCCACCGTCGATAAGAACGGCTGGTCCGCGACGAAGTTACTCGAGAACGACTGATCGTTCTTGGTCCTGATATTGAATGCGCTGCCGATGTCGGCGAACGCCGCCAAACTCACCATATCGCTGATGATGGGTATGCGATATTCAAGATTCGCCAGCACCTGCGAGTCGCCGCCGATGGACGTAAACGAACGCGGCAACTGCGCGACGTTGGAACCGGAAGTTCCGGTGAACGTTCCAAGCACTGCGGCCGTTTGCGGAAAGCCCGGAACGGCAATCGGCGTGTCGGTCGCATTCGTCGCCACGACTACGTTCTTGGAAGTAATGAAGGTGTCGACCGGCGAAATCGGGCTGATGGACCGAACGTTGTATCCGCGAATCGTAAATTCATCGCCAAGGAAGTAACGCTCGAAGATCGGCACGCCGTCGACGAAAGCCAGCGAGTTTGCATTTTTGACTTTGTCAGTCGTCGCCCAACTTCCAGTGGTACCCGCGATGATGCGGAAGCCGAACACTTCCGGATGCTTCGATCTCTTCCGTCGCATCGGATAGAACTGCGTGTAGGAGAGCGTCGGCTGATACGTGCGAACGTCGCCGCCCAGGCCCGCCAACGCGACGGCTGCGGAAATCTCACGACCGCTCGTGGGATCGATACTTCCATTGCGCGTGTCGTAAGTGAACGTCCCCGTAATGCGACTCGTCAGGATGTTTGGCTGCGTGTAGATGACGGGAATAAACGTCGAAGTGTTATTTGGATTCGAGTTGACTTCCGGATCTTTCACGCTCGACAGCGAGAGTTGATACGAAGCGCCGACGCGCGAAAACTGCGTGAACCGGCGCTTGCGATAGAACTCCGAAAGCGGCGCACTGACGAATAGCGAGCCACCGTACGAGTCTCGGGTAAACAGGTTCTGCTCGTCGATGTTGTTCAAGTTGAACGTTGAGTTAATCAGATCCTGTTGCGCCTGCGTGTTCTGCGACAGGAAGGTTCCCTCGCCGAAGAACTTCTGCGAGAAGGCAAACAGCGAGAACCCGGCGCTGATGGGCCTGTTCTTGATGTATGGCTCGGTAAATGAAAACTGGAATGAACGCTGGCGATTGCCCGCGGCCAGGTTGAACGAAAGCACTTCGCCGCGGCCCAGCAAGTTGTTGGTCGAATACTCGAGACCGAAGAACGAACCGCCGATGCCCGAGATGCCGCCGTTGAACGAGATCTGCTGGCGACCGCGTTCACTCACCTTCAATGAGAGATCGACCGTCGCTTCTTCATCGTTGGTGCGGCGATCGACGTCTTTGTCTTTGTCGATCGGATTGAAGTAGCCGAGCTGGTTCAGCTTAACAACTGAATATTCCCAATAAGCGTCGTTGTAGATGTCGCCTTCGTTGATGAGCACTTCGCGTCGCAGCACGTTGTCGCGCGTGAACGTGTTGCCGACGAACTCGAGGCGCCGCAACGTGAACTGTTTTCCTTCTTCAATCGTGACCGTGAAATCTACGATGCCTTCGTTTGGATTCTGCGGATTGTCTTTAAAGGTCGGGGTTGGTTCCGCGGTGTACTCGATGAAACCTTGCTGGCCGTAAAACTTCTTCAGGTTTTCGAAAAGGCCTTTGCTGACCTTTTCGCCGTCCGCAACGTCGCCCGGATTCAAACCGATAACTGCGCGAATCTGCGCTTCGGAGAAGATCGAGTTGCCTTCAACTTTGAACTCGCCGAGCCGGTAGACCTTGCCTTCGACGATCGGCACCGTTACGCGCAAGCCTTCGTCAACCGAAGACAGGAACGGCAGCGGCAGCACCGGAAAACCCGTGCGCTTTTTGCCGACGCTTTCCACTCGCGGCTCGCCGTGTCGCGCCTGCAAGTAGCCCTTCGAGCGCATGTAGTTGTCGACGAGACGCAGGTCGTATTCGAGTTTCTCGCGATCGAGAATGTCTTTGCTCTGGAAGCGCGTAATCAGTCCCGCTTCCTTGACGTACTTCATCGAGTTGCGCAGCGATTTGTCGCTGAAAATCGTGTTGCCTTCGAACTGGATATCGACCACGCGAACGCGGTCGCCTTCGTGCACCACGAACGTCAGCGCCAGCGACGTGGCCGAAACTTCTTCGGTGCGCTGGTCGACGGTGGCATTGGGATGACCGCCGGCGGCGAGCAACTCCTTGATCACGCGCCGCGCGTTCTGCACTTTAACGGGATCGTAAGTATTCTCTTTCGCCACGCCGACGCGCTTCTCACGAAAAGCCTTGAGCACGTCTGATTCCTGAACGCTCTTCAAACCCTCGAACGTCATGTCGCGGATGATCGGGAGTTCCTTGACTTCGAAGATGATGTTCACGCCGCCGCGGGGACCGGTTTCGGTCAGCACGCGCGTGGCTGTTTTGTCGAAGAATGAAAGCGAAAGAAGTGTTTGGTAGTCGCGCTGGACCTGATCGACGTTGTAGACGTCGCCGGGACGGGTTTGAATGTAATAAAGGATGTCGTCTTTGCGGAGACGGCGGTTGCCGATGATGTCAACGTTTTCAACCAGTCGCTGTGGCTGCGTCTGCTGGGCACCGACGCGTAGGGGAGTTGCGAAGCTGACGAAAATTCCGGTTAATAGAGCTAAACAAAAAAGCCAGAACGCGCGATATGAGTGCATAGGCACTAATTCCCTCAGTAGTTCTTACGGGGCCTCAGAAACTTCGGGGAGCTAATGAGTGAATAATAGTCCGAGATAATTACGGCAAAAGCTGCTCGCCACTGAACTGGATCGAAGACAGCCGATTTGATTCCACGTCGGGAGACCCAGTTGCCAGTTTTTCAGTAGCAAAGTGGCGCATTATAAGGCAAAAAATCAGAAAGTCCAAAGGCCACAGAGAACACAGATCGTGTTAGCTGTGGCCTTAAAACCTTTTTTCAGTTGTCCTTCAGTGAATCAGCAGCGCGTCGTCGTCAGCAGTCTCGACGCCTACGGGCCGAAAATCGAGTTCGTTGCCGTTCAGGTAAACCTCGACCAGCGAAGATCCTTCCAATTGTCCCTGAATCAGGGCCTCCGACAGCGGATCTTCAACGTACTTCTGCAGCGCGCGGCGAATTGGTCGCGCACCGTAAAGCCGGTCGGCGCAGGTTTTTTCCACAATCCAGCGCTTGGCTTCGTCAGTCAGCCGAACCTCGAATCCGTGGCGGCTCATCGTCCGATTGATCTGGTCGACCTGAAGCTGCACGACCTCCAGGAGTTCTTCGTCGAGCAGTTGGTCGAAAATGATTATCTCGTCGAGACGATTGATGAACTCAGGGTTGAACGTTTGGCGCACCGACGACATCACCATCTCTTCGACTTTTTCGCGGCTCGCATCGGTATTTGCCTGGAAACCGAGCGTTCCCTTCTTCTGGATGAAGCGGGCGCCGATGTTGGAAGTCATGATGATGATGGCGTTCTTGAAGTCGACGGTGTTGCCGAGCGCGTCGGTCAGAATGCCGTCTTCAAATACCTGTAGCAGGATATTGAAGATGTCCGGATGGGCCTTTTCAATCTCGTCAAATAGCAGCACCGCATAAGGCGAACGCTTGATTCGCTCGGTTAACTGGCCGCCTTCTTCGTGACCGACGTATCCCGGCGGCGAACCGATCAGCTTCGAGACGGAGTGTTTTTCCATGAACTCCGACATATCGAAGCGAATCAATGCGCGCTCACTGCTGAACAGAAACTGCGCCAACGATCGCGCGACTTCGGTCTTGCCAACACCGGTCGGGCCAAGAAACAGGAACGAACCAACCGGCCGCAACGGATTCTTCAACCCGGCCCGCGAACGACGAATCGCACGCGCCAGCGCGGAGATCGCGGTCCGTTGCGAGATGACGCGCTTGTGCAACTCGACTTCGATCCGCAACAGCTTCTGCGTCTCTTCTTCTTTTAGTGAGTTAACCGGAATGCCAGTCCAGCGAGCAATCACGTCCTCGACATCGTCGCGCGTGACTTCGACCGACACGAGCGTGTCTTCACCCGTCATCCGCAAGCTCGACGAATCGCCGTAAGATCTCGACCACTCGTTCAACTCGTTCCAGTCAGCCAGATTTCCCTGCTCGCGACGGACACGCAGCTTCACGCGCGCACCGGCTTCGTCGATCACGTCGATGGCTTTGTCCGGCAGAAAACGATCGGGAATGTAGCGATGAGATTGGTAAACCGCGGCTTGCAGCGCGTCGTCGGTGTAACGAACCTGATGAAAACTCTCGTAACGCTCGCGCACGCCGTCGAGAATGCTCACCGCTTCTGCTTCGGACGGCGGCGGAACTTTCACCGCCTGAAAACGCCGCTCGAGCGAACGATCCTTTTCGATCGACTTGCGAAACTCGGCCGGAGTGGTCGCGCCGATGCACTGAATCTCACCGCGCGACAGCGCTGGTTTCAAAATATTGGCCGCGTCGAGTGAACCTTCCGCGGAACCGGCGCCGACCAGCGTGTGCAACTCGTCGATGAAAACGATGTACTGCGGATTCTCGACCAGCTCGCGCATGATCTGCTTCAGGCGTTCTTCAAACTGGCCGCGATACTTCGTGCCGGCGACGATCAGCGACAAATCAAGTGAAAGAATGCGCTTGTTTTCGAGGAACGAAGGAACGTCACCGCGCACGATGCGCTGGGCGAGACCTTCGACGATGGCGGTCTTGCCGACACCTGGTTCACCGATTAAAACGGGATTGTTCTTGGTGCGGCGGCAAAGAATTTGAACAACGCGTTCGATCTCGGCTTCGCGACCGATGAGTGGATCGAGCTTGTCGTTTGCCGCGTCTTCGGTCAAATCACGCGAAAACTCGACTAGATGCGGCGTGTCTTTCTTTTGCGATGTGCGCTGATCCGCGCCCGACTGGCGCGCGATCTCATCGCGCACGGCGTTCAAGCGCAGCCCGCGCTCGTAAAGAATCTCCGCGGCCATCGAACGCTCTTCACGCAATAAACCGAGCAAAAGGTGCTCGGTTCCGATGTGCCGGTGTTGCAAACGATCGCTCTCTTCGTGGGCGTAAGCCAGCACGTGCTTCGTTTCCGGCGCCAGCGGCAGTTCGACGGAGGTCGAGATCTTCTCGCGCAACAACGTGCGCCCCTCGATCTCCTTCCGAATTGATTCAATGGAAACTTGTGCACGCGGGAAAAAGCGGCCCGTAAGGGTTTTATCTTCGCGCATCAGCCCCAGCAGGAGATGCTCCGGCTCGATTGCCGGCGCGCCAAACTGGGAAGCTTCGTAACGCGCGAAGAAAATAACTCGGCGCGCTTTTTCGGTGTAACGTTCGAACATCCTGTTTCTTAAAGACTCTTAGGATTATCAAGCCGGGCAAAAAATCACTGCCCGGCAACTTGGGCGCATTATAACCGTTGGCCGCATTATAACCTATGGAAAAACACAACGCAGCCGCTATTTCAGGCCGACAAACGCCCGCCTTCCAAAACTAATACGCGGTCACAAAGTTCTGCCAGGGCGGGACTGTGAGTCGCAATCAACGCGATTCGTGAATGCGCGCGCACGTAGCTCAACAACGATTTTCCGATCTCTTCACCGATTGACGGATCGAGATTGCCCGTCGGCTCGTCAGCCAGCACGAGCCGCGGTTTGGTGATGAGTGCGCGCGCGACGGCGACGCGTTGCTGCTCGCCGCCGGAAAGATGCGAAACAGGATGGTCCAACCTGTCGCCCAGGCCGGAGCTGTCGAGGAGATGGCGTGCTGTTTGGTAAGCAACGCCGCGACGCCTGATCAGCAACGGCAGCGCGACGTTTTCGAGTGCAGACAAATCCGGCAGGAGATAGTGAAACTGAAACACAAAACCGATCTCCTCACGACGGAACGTCGTGAGCGAGCCGTGATCCGCGGTGTCCAGGCCGCCGACGAGATGCAGCAGCGTTGACTTGCCCGAACCGGATGGGCCAGTGATCGCGACACACTCGCCGGCGTTGACGGTGAAAGTGAGGCCACGCAGGACTTCGATCCTTTCTCCGTTTGGCGCCGCGAAACTCTTTCGCAGATCGACAACCTCCAGGGCGTCAGGCATCGCGCAGGACCTCGACCGGCCGCATGCGAGCGGCGTTGAGGGCCGGGTAGATCGTGGCCAATACACTCAGGCCAAACGCGATCAATGCCGCAAACGCGATCTCGCTTGGTCGCGTATTGAGCGGCACGTTGCTGATCGAATAAACATCCGCCGGCAAGCTGACGAGTTTGTAATGATTGCCGATGAAGCAAGCCGCGAGTCCAAGCAGCACACCCGCGACGGCGCCGATCACGCCGACGAACGCGCCTTCGATGATGAAGACGAGCATTACGCCGAGTCGCGTCGCGCCCAACGTGCTCAGCACGGCGATGTCGCGACGGCGTTCGACCACGACGAGAATCAACATCGTCGTGATGTTGAGCGCCGCAATCGCGATGATTAGGCCAACGATGAAGACACCCATGCGGCGTTCGAGTGCGAGTGCGGTGAAAAGTGGTTGATTGGCTTGTTGCCAATCGACGATCGTGTAGCCGTCGCCGAGGGCGTTGAGCACGCGGGCGGCGACCTCTTTAACGTGGTCCGGATCGCGCACTTGCATGCTCATCACTGACGTCGAGTGCTCGTCGTGGCCAAAGCCGGCGACGGTTTCAAACGGCAGATAGATCCAGGTCGAGTCGTATTCAAATAAACCTGAGCGAAAAATGGCGGCGACGCGCGCGTGCCGCATCTGGCTGAGTTTCATTTCGCTCGCGGGCAACAGGTAAAACGTGTCGCCGACCGCAACACCGATCTTTGACGCGAGCTCAGCGCCGACAACAGCCTGCGGAATTGCTGGTTCGTTTGGCTTCGACACAGTGAACAGCGGATCAAAAGAACCGGCGATCAACCATGCCTTTGGCTGTGTCGATTGCTGGTCGACATTCTCGATGCCGCGCAACACTGCATAAGCATCGCCTTTCTGTGAACGAACCAGGGCGCCGTCGTACGTGGTAGCGGAGACGCTTGCGACACCATCGATCTGCCGCAACTGCTCAGCCAACTTCACGTGATCGTCGATGCGCCGGCCGTCGGTGCGCAACACGCTGATATGCGCGGTGCCCTGCAAAATCTTTTCGCGCATCTCGTCGCGAAAGCCATTCGCCAACGCGAGCGCCACGATCAGCGCCGCGACCCCGACCGTGATCCCGAGTATTGCCAACAGCGCCGTCACGCGCGCGAGCCGTCGCTTGCGCCTCGACCGCAAATACCTGAGCGCTAGAAAAACTTCGTAAGGCATCCGTTTTATCCGTCAGATCCGTGGCTCAACCACGCGCAGGTGGACACTTCTTCGTATCTTCAGGGCGATTTTCAGGCAGCAACTTTTGCAGGTTTGGATCGTCTTTCGCGCTCGGGTCACCCAGCGGCCGCAACTCGTAAATCGTTTCACTCACGCGCCGAAAACTAAAATGCTCCTCGAGCTGCACAATCAACGGTATCTCCTCGCGCTGCCAACCACATGGCGACCACCAGCGCGGATCCGCATCAATGAAAACTCTGCGTCCTTCACTGAAATGCTTCTCCACCGTCGCAAACAACTTATCGCCGGGCCAGCCGCCGCCCGTTCCGATCGTCTTCCACTCGCCGGCGCCAATCGCGGCCCAATAGTGGACCGCGATCGTTTGTGCGCCGGAAATCATCACCGCGTCCGGCGGCACTAGCTCGAGCCGCTGGTTGTAGTCGCGGCTCATCGCGCGTCGCTCGATAAACTCGGAACTGATCGGCCGGACGCAGATGAACAGGATCACCGCCAGAGACCCGATCACAACCGTGCATGCCACAAGTGCGCGAACCGGGTTCTTCAACCGGCCTTCCGCAAACCGGAACAGCCAGTAAGCACCCAACGGTGCCATCGCGGGCCAGCCGGTCAGGAAATAGCGCCAGTTCACCGTCGTGCTGTAGTTGAAAAAGAGCAACAGGTTCGCGCCAAAGCCAATCAGCCACAACAGCAGCATCGGCGTCAGCCGATGCTTGCGCCATTCGAACAGAGGCGCAAACAGCATCGTCACAAACATCAATGGCGCGCTGACGAAGTAATAGACGAGATACGGATAGATATTCGCCGGCTTCACCGGATGCCGCGCCGACTCGTCGGCCATCGATTCGCGCCAGCCGTGCCAGTTCCAGCGATAGGCCGGGTCAGTGATGTACCAGTAACCAAACCAACCGAATGCCAGCACCAAAAACAGCGCGCAGGAAGCAGCGATGTAAAGCACGGTGCGTCGCTCCAGCTTCCAGCCGAGAACAAACGGCGCCAGCACCAGCCACGGCAGAAAGAACCCGATCGTCTCACGCAAATTGACGCCGATGCCCAGCAAGCCCGCGCCGAGCATGATCAGCCAGAAGTTCTGTTTCCGCACGCCGCGCAGGTGGACTACCAGCGCCGTGGCGAGGATCATCACCGACGGCACGTCCGTCATCACCTGGCCGCCGTAAATTACAAACACCGGCGAAAACGTTATCAGCAACGCCGCAACCGTTGCCGCATAAACCGAACCGCTGATGTCGCGCGCGAGCACCCAGCAAGCGACGATGGCGAGCGGCGCCTGGACCACCACCGCGTATTTGAAAAGCAGGTACGCGTTCTCCGGTTGCACGCCGAAAAAGGCGTGGCCCACGCGAAACAAAAAATGATTGCTGAAGATGAAGAGATTGCGGCCCAGCGCCATCGACGACGGATAACCGCTGATCGACAGCATCGTGTAGTCCATGCCGTCCCAATCGCCAATGAACGGATCGACGAAGAAGAGAACCAAAACGAGCGCGGCGATTACGGGCGGCGACCACCAGCGCCAGGCGCGCCAAAACGACGTCGCGGCGCCGGCTTCCGTGCGGGTTAGGAAAAGCTTGTCAGCAGTGTTGGTCGTCAGGGGTTGTTGGATCAACGAGTTGAGCTTTGACCGGAACGTCCGGTCGCTTCACCATTTTTACGCGATTTCCCTGCGCATTGTACTCAACTTCGTCCATGATGTTGTAGATGAGGAGCACGCCTCGGCCTGACGTTCTGAAAAGGTTGGCGGGATCGCAAGGGTCGGGTATTTGGTGGATGTCGAAACCCTCGCCCTGATCTTCAACAGTGAAACTCGCTTCCTGCGGCGTCAATTCAGCGGTGATGCGAACGAGCTTGTTTGGATCGCTCTTGTTGCCGTGCTTGACTGCGTTTACAAAAGCCTCATCGAGCGCAACAAAAAGATTCGAACGTTCAGGCTTGATCAACCCCAGTTTCGCCACCCGATCCTGCAGATACTCGAGTACGCCGTTCATCAGCGCCAGATCGCTCGGCAACTCGAATTCAATCTTCTCGTGAACGTGCGACAACACTTGCGGATCGTCGACGTATTGCAGCTTGTGCGCGAGCGTTTGTTCGACGACTTCGCGCAGTTCGTCGCGGTCATAAGGCGAACGCACGTAATTTGCAGCGCCTACTTTGAAGGCCTTAATGATGTCGGGAGTGGAACCGTTTGTACTCAGCGGGGTGACGAGATGCTTGCGTTGGAGATCGCCGATTGGCTGGCCGTTCACTTCTGCTTCGGAAAGATCGCTGATGATCAGATCGAAGCTATCGAGGTCGTCGCGACGCAGTGCCTTTTTGCGCTCCCCGGTCGCGACCACGTCGTGGCCGAGTTGACCGAGAACTCTTTCGAGTAATAAACGCAACTCATCGTTGTTGTCGACGATGAGAATTCGGCGCTTTTGCATCCAGCTCCAATCTAACGCTTGCTTTGAGGGGAGTGACCTGCCTGCCGCACCCGGCGATCATCGACAGACTGTACGAAAATCTGTCGCGGCGCGTTCGAACTATATCAGAAAGGCACCGGCCACGGATAACAGAGATCCGCGTTCTCTTGTTAAACTACGCCGTCCTGCCCCATGGCAAAACAGGGAAAGTTACAAACATTTCTGGAGTATGCGGCGGCAAAATCCGTCATCGCAACGCTCGGCCATCTCCCCGCCTCAACCGCGATGAAGATTGGCCAACGCGTGGGCCGACTGGCATATAGTCTCGCGGGCGAACTTAGGCGCACCGGCTCGATCAATCTGCGCCTCGCCTTTCCTGAAAAGACAGAAGCAGAACGCGTGGCGCTGCTGCGCGAGTGTTTTGATGGTCTCGGCCGCCAACTCGGGCTCTTCAGCCAGTTTTCCACCCGGCCACTCGAAACACTGCAAAACATGATCGAGCCCTCGGGACTCGAACATCTCGCCGCCGCGAAAGCACACATGAACGGCGGCCTGATTCTTTTCACCGCGCATCTCGGCGCGTGGGAGTTGACCAGTTTCGGCCCGTCGCTTTTCGGTTATACGTTCAGCTTTCTTGTCCGCCGTCTCGACAACGCGAAGATCGAAAGCCTCGTGGACAAGGTGCGCATGCGGTTTGGCAATCAAACGATCGACAAGCTCGCCGCCGCGCGTTCGATGGTGAAGATCCTGCGCTCAAACGGCACGCTCGGACTCTTGCCTGACCTCAACACACTTGATTCCGAAGCGATCTTCGTCGACTTTTTCGGCACTCCGGCAGCGACCAACTTCATCATGGCCAAGCTTGCGCTGCGCACAAACGCGCCTATCATTCCCATCATCGCGCCGTGGAACGAAGAAAAGCGCAAGTACCAGTTGATCATCCAGCCGCCGATTCGTTTCGACGCCAGCGGCGATGAAGACGCAGACGTGCGCCAGTTGACGACAAAACTCTGCCAACATATCGAAAGCCAAATCCGCCGTTATCCCGGACAATGGCTCTGGATTCACAAGCGTTGGAAGACTCGCCCGAAAGGTGAGCCGCCTATCTACTGACCTACTGACGCTCTATTAAAGCGTCATCGGCGAGCGATGGAACAAGAACTCAACGCCAGCAATCTGTCGATCGAGCAGCGCGTCAACCGCGCTTACGAGTTTGCAGATCTGTCTGAGTACTCGTTCAAGGAACGACTGCTGATTCGCGTCGCTGATCTGGCGGCCTACCTGCTGATCAATCTGGTTGGCCTGACGGCGCGTTTCGAAGTAACAGGTTGGGAGAATCACAACAAAGCGGAAGCCGGCGGCGGGCTGCCGATCTACGTGTTCTGGCACGACCGCATTTTTCTGACAACGTACTGGTGGCGCAACCGGCGCATCGTCGTCATGACGTCACGCAGTTTCGACGGCGAGTACATCGCGCGCTTCATTCAACGCTTCGGGTATGGCGCGGTGCGCGGTTCGAGTACGCGCGGCGGCCTGGGCGCGGTGATTGGGATGGCGCGCTTGATGCGCGCCGGCTGCACGACGGCTTTCACGATCGATGGGCCGAAGGGCCCGCGTTATGTCGCCAAGATGGGCGCGGTGTTGTTGGCGAAGAAGACGGGACAGCCGATCGTGCCGGTGACAATGGCGCTGAAACGCTTCTGGATCTTGCCGAGTTGGGACCTGCTCCAAATCCCGAAGCCGTTCACGCGGGCGCGCGTCTACGTGGCGCCGCCGATCTACGTCCCTGCTGATGCCGGCGAGGAAATGCTCAACGCCAAACTAGCTGAATTGCAACTGGTGTTGGAAGATCTGAATCGTAAACCTGTGTAATCTGTGAATGAAAGGCCTCAATTGATGAAATCACTGGTTAGTTTTGTTTTCTGCCTGGTCTTCGCCGTCGCCGCTCAAGCGCAAGCAGCGCTGAAGCCGCCGACCGAAACCGCGCTCGATCGTTTTCTTCGCTACGTGAAGATCGATACGCAGTCGCAGGAAGATCAGGCGACGACGCCGAGCACGCGCAAGCAGCTCAACCTCGCGAACCTGCTCGCGAAGGAACTCACGGCCCTCGGCGCCCAGAACGTTCTTGTCAGCGAGTTTGGCATCGTCTATGCGATGATTCCCGGCAACCTGGCGGACAATTCGAAAGTGCCGGTGATAGGTTTCATTGCGCACATGGACACGTCGCCGGCAGTCTCCGGTGAGAACGTCAATCCGATCATTCACAAAAATTATCAAGGCGGCGACATCGTGTTGCCGAAAGATCCGACGCAAGTGATCACCGAGGCGAAGAACCCGGTCCTGAAAACACTGATCGGCGACGACATAATCACTGCCGACGGCACGACGTTGCTCGGCTCCGACGACAAATCCGGTTGCGCCGAGATCATGACGATGATCGACACGCTGAAGCAGAACCCGCAGATCAAGCGCGGCACCATTGCCGTCGCGTTCACGCCGGACGAAGAAGTCGGCGGCGGCATCGAAAAGTTTGACGTGAAGGCATTCGGCGCGAAGTTCGCTTACACGGTCGACGGCGAAGACCTGGGCGAGATCAGCGATGAAACGTGGAGCGCGCGCACGGCGACGGTAACGTTCCAGGGCAAGAGCACGCACCCCGGCACCGCGAAGGGAATCATGGTCAACGCGATGTACGCAATTGCTGATTACCTCAATCGTTTTCCGCATGACATGTTGCCGGAAACGACCGAAGGCCGCGTCGGCTTTGTTCATCCGTATGCCGGAACGATCGACGTCGAAACTTCAACGCTCAAAATCCTGTTGCGCGACTTCGAGATGAGCGGTCTCGACGCGAAAGAAAAACTGCTGCGCGACATGGTGGCGCAAACCGCCGCGAAGTACCCGGAGGTGAAGATCTCGATCGACGTCAAAGAAAACTACAAGAACATGAAGGAAGTGCTGAAGAATTTTCCCGAACTGACGAACAACGCGATGGAGGCAGCGAAACGCGCCGGACTGAAGCCGTTCTTGAAACCGATTCGCGGCGGCACCGATGGATCGAACCTGACGTTTCGCGGTTTGCCGACGCCGAATCTCTTCACCGGCGGCACTAACTTCCACGGCAAGCTGGAGTTTAATTCCCGCAAGGGATTGGAAAAAACCACTGAGACGTTAATTAATCTCGTGCAGATTTTCGCGGAGAAGAGTTGAGCACCGATCAGCCATTGCATACCGGATACGTCGCGCTGATTGGGCGGCCCAACGCCGGCAAATCGACGTTGCTCAACCGGCTCGTCGGCCAAAAGATCGCGGCGGTTTCCGATAAGCCGCAGACGACGCGCTTTCGCATTCAGGGCGTGATCACCAGGCCCGAGGGCCAGATCGTTTTGGTCGACACGCCCGGCGTGCATCAACCCGGCTACGAACTCAATCGCCGCATGATGGCCGCCGTTCAGGAGGCACTTCTCGGCGTCGATCTCGTCTGCCTCATTCGCGACGCATCCGTGGCCACCGGCAACGGCGATCGTTTCGTTCTCGACCTCATCAAGCAATCAGAAAAACCCGCGCTGCTGCTGCTCAACAAGATCGACAAGCTCGAAGATAAAGCGGCACTGCTGCCACTGATCGATTGGTATCGCACGCAGTACGACTGGCGCGAAGTGATTCCCATTTCAGCGCTGAAGGACGAGATGACTGACGTGCTGGTTGAAACTTGCCTCCGTCACTTGCCGGAAGGCGAGCCAATTTTTTCCGAAGACGAGCTAACGGACCAAACGCTGCGCAGCCTCGCGGCGGAAATCGTGCGCGAGAAAGTGTTGCACGCAACGGGCGATGAGATTCCGTACGTCACGGCGGTGGCGACCGAGCGGTTTGAAGAAGTGCGCGAAGACTTCACGCGCATCTATTGCGTGATCGTGGTCGAGCGCCAGTCGCAGAAAAAGATCATCATCGGTCGCGGCGCGAGCCGCTTGAAAGAGATCGGCATTCGCGCGCGGCGCGATATCGAGGAACTGTTGGGCCATCGTTGCCATCTCGAATTGTTCGTCAAGGTGGAAGAAGACTGGCGCAACAGCCCGCACCTGCTGGATGAGTATGGTCTCGAATGAGTCCTGCTAAAGAAAACTGGCATGCGTTGGACGTCGACGTCGAACCGGAGGCGCGCGAGGCGGTTGAGTATGCGTTGACGGAGGCCGGCGCCAGCGGAACCGAAACGGCAATCGATGGCACCCGTGTCACAGGTTACTTTGCAGCCGTGCCGGATCGGGAACGAGTGCGGGAAGAGTTGTTTGAGGCGTTGCGAATTTATGAGTTGCCGTCATCGTCCGTGCGCGACATGAACCTGCGCGAGGTTGAGCAACGCGACTGGCTGGAAGAGTGGAAGAAAAACTGGCAGCCGGTTCAAGTTGGGCGTTTCATCATCGCACCGCCGTGGTCCATGCTCGACAACACGCACGACCGCGTGGTGATTCGGATTGAACCGGGCATGGCGTTCGGCACCGGCACTCACGAAACGACGCGCCTTTGTCTCGCCGCGATCGAAAAATATTACGAGGGCGGCAGTTTTCTAGACGTCGGCACCGGCACGGGAATTCTCGCGATCGCCGCGGCGATGCTGGCGCCCGGTGCGCACGTTGAAGCGTGCGACACTGACGCGGACGCGATCGAGATCGCGCGCGAAAATGCCGCGGCAAACGGCGTCGATCGGATCGACTTCCGGGTTGGCTCGACTGCCGCAGTGAGTTCCGCCGATTTCGTTTGTGCAAACCTGACTGCCGATGTGATTCTCACGGCGTTGCCGGGACTCGTGGCGCTTACTTGCGGAAGGTTGGTTTTGTCGGGGATTTTGGAAACACAGATTGAAGCCGTAATGGATAGGTTGAGTGAGTTGGCGGTGCGAGAAGTTGAAATCAGTCAGGACGGTGAGTGGATAGCGATCGTGGTCTAGCAAAAATGTCTCGTCGCCGTTTCTTCGCGCCGCCCGGCGCTTTCAATTTTGGCAAGCAGATAGTGACGTTGACTGCCGACGAAGCGCGTCATCTGCGTGAAGTGTTGCGCCTGAAAGCCGGTGATGAGGTTTCGGTCTTTGACGGCGAAGGACGTGAGTTTCGGGCCACGGTGGCCCAGGCGAGACGTGAGTCAGCCGAACTCGATCTGAAACACGAGATCGAACCTGCGCGGCCGGAGTCGCCGTTGCAGATCACGCTGGCGGTCGCGTTGTTGAAGGGTGAAAAATTCGATCTCGTGGTGCAGAAGGCGACCGAGTTGGGTGTTTACAAGATCGTGCCGCTGATGACGCAGCATGCTGACATTAAGTTGCGCGATGCGAGTGATGCTGAGAAGCGCGTCGCGCGCTGGCAGCGAATCGCACTCGAAGCAGCAAAGCAGTCCGGTCGCGCATTAATACCTAAAATCCATCCACCAACACCGTTATTATCCGTGCTGAATTCGTCGAATCCGTGTTTCCTTTTCACTGAGAAAGAGGGACACGGATTAAAACAGATAGAAACGGATCAATTGACCGCAATCATCGGTTCGGAAGGCGGCTGGTCTGATGAAGAACTCGATCAAGCACGCGCCGCGGGCGCGCAGATCGTCACGCTCGGCGGCCGCATCCTTCGCGCTGAAACCGCCGCCATCATCGCCACCGCTCTCCTCCAGCACCGCTGCGGCGATTTGAACTAACGCCGCGTATTGACCACAGCCGTTTACAGGCTCACAATGACAGGCATCCACAGGGAACAAAGATAACCAGGCGGACGTTTGCATCGTATGTCAATCAGCAAAGAAGACGCGGTCGAAAAAGCTCGCAAGGATTTAGCGCAGCGGCTCAAGGTCGATGCGAGCGCAATCAAAGAGCAATCAGTTGAAGACGCCGACTTCCCCGACATGGCGCTCGGCGCCGCCGAAGGCGACGAGATGAGCGGCCAGATGATCACTCGTGGCTGGCGCATCCGCCTCGGCGCAAACGGCCAAACTTACGAATACCGCGCCGACAAGAACCAGGTTCGCCTCTATAAATTCAAGGGCAAGAATTACCGCATTTGAGGTACCGCAATGAATCGCAATAACTTCATGATTCACCTCGCACTCGCTGTCGTTCTCATTCTGATTGCTGCTTTTGCCGGACAGTTGAATCGCTGGCGCAAAGAGTGGAAACACCACGTGCGGCTCATGCCGGCCGCAGAAAAAAGACAGGTCTCGGCTGCCGAAGAGATCGCGCTCGCGGAGGCGCGGCACGATCGTCCTGAATTACTGGTGAAGTTCAAAAACGGCGTCAGTGCCGAAACCATCGACGCAATCACGTCACGCTTGAACGATCGAGTGGAGGACCGGATCGAGAATGACCCCGGCCTCGAAGCGATCGACGACCTCGATAATGCTGACGTCGGGGAACTCGTGAAGACATACAGCGCGCTGCCGGAAGTCGAGTACGCCGAACCTAATTACGAGATCAGCCTGGACGCTTCCTCGTACGCGCTCGTGCGCCCGACAGATCCGCGATTCGAAGATCAATGGGCGCTTTTGAATTCGGGCCAACGCGGCGGCAAGGAAGGCGCAGACATCAGTGCGATGCGAGCCTGGGCCGTAACCACGGGCAGCGATAAAGTCGTCGTGGCGGTGCTCGATAGCGGCGTGGATTACACGCACGAAGATCTCGCGCCGAACATGTGGACGCGGCCGGCGAACCTCGCGCCGTATCACGATGACGAACTCGGCACCATTGACGATGAAAACGGCTTCAACGCCCTCGACGCGAATTCTGATCCGATGGATGAGAATGGTCACGGCACGCATTGCGCCGGCATCATCGGGGCCGAAGGCAGCAACGATATCGGCATCAGCGGCGTAAACTGGAAAGTTCGCATCATGCCGTTGAAGTTTATGAACGCCGGCGGTTTCGGGACCACGAAAGATGCGATTGAAGCGATCAACTACGTCATCGATCGCAAGAAGGCGGGTGTGAACGTTCGCATCATCAGCGCGAGCTGGGGCTCGACGCAACGTTCGCGCGCGCTTGAAGACATGATTCGCAAAGCTTACGAGAACGATATTCTCTTCGTCGCCGCGAGTGGAAATTCGAGCACGAACAACGATCGCAATCCGCATTTTCCGTCGAGTTATAACGTGCCAAACGTCGTCAGTGTGGCGGCGCTCGATCGTAACGATCAATTGGCTTCGTTTTCGAACTACGGCGTTAAGAGTGTAGCGATTGCCGCACCTGGTGTGGACATTCTCAGCACTTGGCTCGGGAATCAGTATGAAGAGAAGTCGGGTACGTCGATGGCGACGCCGGTCGTGTCGGGTGTAGCGGCGCTGATCGTTGCGCAGCATCCGCACATCTCTGTTGATGAACTACGCAAGCGCTTGCTCGAGTCAGTCGATCCGATACCGGCGTTGAAGGGAAAAGTTGCCACTGGTGGACGTATCGACGCCGCGAAAGCCGTCGAATAAAACCATCCACAGATTACACAGATTAAGTAAACTCTCAGCTAAGTAAACAATATCTGCGTAATCTGTGGATTGCCTTTACGGCTGCGTCAGCTTTTTCTTGCCTTCCAACGCTTCGCGATAGGCGCCGTTAGGAACATCGCCTATCTTTATTGCCTCGTCAAACGCCTTCACCGCTTCTGCAGTGTTATCGAGAAACGCATTGATGCGTCCCATCGACGCGTGCGCGCGCGAGAGGATGGCTTTGTCGTTCTCCGGTGACGAGGCAGCAATCGCCATCCGGTAGTGGCCCAACGCGCGGTTCAAACGCTCGGCTTGCACCTGCTCGTCGGTCGCGTCCATCGCCGCCAAACTCGCCGTCTGGCCCAACGCGAAGAAGATGCGCGGCTCGCGCGGATACTCTTTCAGCAGTTCGCGCAACCGCGCTTCCGCGTCGTTGTAGTCCTTGTTCCGCAGCGTGTCTTCGATCGAGGCGAGATCGCGCACCAGCGCGGCCTCGCGCGGATCGCTCGCAGTCGCGACGTCCGACGCTGCTTTGCGCGCTGCCACTCGCGCCTCACGCGCGGCATTCGCACGCTGCCTCGCTTCGGCATACTCCGCCGGGCGCTTTGCTTCACGCACCGGATCGAACGACGCAATCATGTCAGGAAAGAAGTTGGCCAGATCGAAACCGGCGTTCTCGATGCCTTTCAGTTGATCGGCAAAGAAGAATGACAGCACCGCGCCTTTTTCGTACTCATCCGCCAGCCGAGCGATAGTTTCGTCCTGAATCGAATTCAACTCCGCGAGCGCGGACTTCCCGATTGCCTCGCGCTCCGCATCAGTCTTTGCCTTCGCCAACTTCGCGCGGGCGCCGATCGCGAGAATCTCACGCCGGCGCACTTCGTCGTAGCGCGCATCAGCCGCGGCCACGAGCGAACGGCTCACGGTTAGGAAAACGTCGGGACTGGAATCTCCGCCCGCAACTTTCTGCCGTTCATTCATCAACTGCCGAATTGCCTCGCGATGTTCGGCGATGTCTTTGTTGAAGCGCAACATCAACGCGTCGATCACATACTGCAAATAAGCGCGGCGCAACTCAGACGAACTCGGATCAGTTCCCTCCGGAACGACTGCGTAGTAGTCATCGCCGATGATACGAAAATTGATCGCACCGCGCGGCGCCAGCAAGTCAGGCAGAATGAAGAACCGACGCTCTTTTTGCCGAAACGTGTAGTGCCTCTCGTTGCTCTTCTTGTTGTTTGGATTCTTGATCTCGACGCGTTCCTGCGACGACGTCAGCGGCCGCGTGTGCAGGTAGGTCAACAAGCTCCTGACCATCTCCGTCGTGGGCGCGCGGAGGCGATCGCCTTCGGCCTGGTAAGCGCGCGTGTAGTTCACCATCTGCTCGTCGATACCGGACCGGCGATAGAACTCCTGGACCAACGGCGCGAAGTCGAGCACGTCGAGCAGTCCTGAGGGCAGGTCGTCAGAACGCGCGGGCGCTTCGAGGCTCGGCGGTGGGCCAAGCGCGAGTGCGAGCGAAACGTAACGCGCCGCCTGATCGGCGGGAGTTGCCGGAGCGGGCAATTTGTTGCGTTCGTAAAAGGTCTTCAGGCGCTGGCGCAGATCGGGATCGACGTTTGCCAGATCCTTCCGCAGCTTGGCGCGAAACGTTGACGGCGTGCTTCCCGGCGCGGGTTCGAATCCAGCCGCGTCCAGCGCCGCCATCATCACGATCAAGCGTGGGTCAGCCTGAAAGTCGACGCCGTATTCAGAGATTTCAAACGGCGTCGAAGGCCGTTGCTGAACCGGCTGCTGCGTTTGCGCGGGAACCTGCGGTTGACTCGGCGATGGTTGCGCCGGCTTTTGTTGCGCAGGTTGCGAGAAAGCGATTCCAGCGCACAAGATTGTCGCCAGAAAAATAAATAAAACTTGCTTCATAAATTGCTACTTGGAATCGGTTATGTGCTGTTTCGCTGCCCGGTAGGCGCGGAGCGCCCGCAATGTTAGCGGATATGCGATGACCGAACAAACGACCGAGAGCATCATGCCACCGATGGCGAACGGCCAGACCACGCTCCAACTCTCGACAAAAATCTGCCGGTAATAGGCGGCCGTAAACAGGTGCGGGTTCTTGAGCAGCTCGAGACCTTCGTCGGGTATGCGCAACGGCCGGCCTAAAACAAAAGCCCCGACCGCGTACGACGCGATGATGATCGGGACCAGAGTAAAGAACGGGTTGTTGACGAAGGTGCCGGTGTAAATGGCGACTTTGTTGAAGCGAAACAGCAACGCGATCAGCGTCGCGAGGATCGTGTGCAGCCCGAGAAAAGGTGAGAAGGCGATGAAAACGCCGATTGAAAAAGCAAGCGCCGTCCGCTCGGGTGGATCATCGATCGCAAGCAGACGGCGAAATGCAGCACGGAACATCCGTGTAATCCGTGAAGTGGTGCGGACTTAAAACCTAAAAACTCTTCAACGCTTCTGCCTCGTCTTCGAAGGAATCGAAGACCGTCAGTAGTTTGGTAATTACCAACAAGTTCTGAACTCGATCCGTTAGATTGAGCAGCTTGAGCTGGCCGCCCTGGCGGCTGACCGTGGTGTAGTTGGCGATCAACTCGCCGATGCCGCTCGAGTCGATATAACTCACGCCACCGAGGTTGAGCAGCAGCTTTTTCTTGCCTGTATCCGACAGGTTCCGAATCGCATCGCGCAGCGCAATACTGCCCTCGCCGATGCGCACTTCACCACGCAAATCGAGAATCGTGACGTCTCCAGCTTGTCGTTCCTTCACATCGAGCTCAGCCATTGTCTTCTCCGTTCAGCTAACCTTCGTGGAGCAGGTCACTCGCGTGATTACTTAAAGCTGTTGAGCGCGTCTGCTTCATTCTCGTAAACATCAAATACGGTCAGCAGCTTGGTGATGGTCAACAGATCCTGAAGCTTCTGAGTGAGGTTGAGCAGCTTGAGCTGTCCATTTTCTTTTCCGATTGCGGTGTAGCTGGAAACGAGTTCACCGATGCCGCTGGAATCGATGTAGCTAACGCCGCCCAGGTTCAAAAGGATGCGCTTCTTGCCTTCCTCAAGCAGACGCCGCACGGCGGTGCGCAGCGCGACGCTGCCTTCACCGATGGTTATCTTCCCGCTCATGTCGAGAACGGTCACGTCGCCGGCCTGCCGCTCCCCAATATTCAACTCAGCCATTGTCGGAAATCTCCTTTATGCAATTGCGAATTAACGTCGCTTAAGCATGCGCACTGTTGTACCACCTTCCGGCCTGATCAACCAATCGACCTCATCCATAAAGGTGCGCATGAAAAAAATGCCGCGGCCCGAGGTCTTTAAGATGTTCTCTTTAGCAGTTGGGTCTGGGACGTCTTCGGGATTGAACCCGGGGCCTTGGTCATGGACACTGATTTCCACAGCGTCAGGCGAGCTCTTCAAAACGATATCTACGGTCTTGGTTTCGTCCTCACGATTACCGTGCAGGACGGCGTTGGTCACCGCCTCGCGAATGGCCATGTCGATACCGAAAGCGGCGTCGTCACTCATGCCGCATCGGCCTATGAATTCAACGACCGCGGCGGCCGCAGTGGCAACCGTTTCGATTCGGCTGGGCAAACTTAACTCGGTCGTCTCTACGGTCAACCCTAATGCAAGGCCTCTCCGAAAGCCACTGCGCGAGGACTTCGGCTGCTTTCTGTACCTTCTGACACTGATCAGGAGTCCGAGGGTTTAACATGCGCAGTGTTCGCATGTCAAGAAAGGGCGCTTTTGTGCTGCTCAATCTGTGTAATCTGTGGATGGGTTTCAGACTACAAAGCCGAGGCCTCGCAGCGCACGATCGAGTTCTTCGAGGTCGAGCGGCTTTCTGAGGTATCGATTGCAGCCGAGCTCGAGTGCCGCATCTTCCATTCCGGGCACGTCAAAGGCGGTGATGGCAATGATCGGGATCTGCGCGCCAGGCTCTTCGAACTCGCGCAGCTTGCTGATCGTCTCCAGCCCGTCGAGCACCGGCATGTTCAGGTCAACAACGATCAGGCTGGGACGATAACGCCGCGCAACGGCCAGCGCTTCCTGCCCGTCTTCCGCCTCGAAAACGCTATATCCCTTTAACTCAAACGCCCGCTTGAGCATGACTCGCGTATCGTGCGAATCTTCCGCAAGCAACACGGTTGGATAAAGTATCGCAGCCACGGAATCGCTCGTCAGGCTGCTGCCTTCATTACTGATATTATTCATAGCTTCAGGGGGAAACCCGCCGACGGGGGCTTAAATAAGGAAAGCGGGTGCCCTATTTATAGCACATGAAACTAGCGCCAGCACACCGGATTCGCGGCCGCATTAGCTTACCGGGCGACAAATCCATCTCGCACCGGGCTGCGTTAATTGCCTCTCTCGCTGAAGGCCCGTCGGAAATTTCAAACTTCTCGACCGCCCGCGACTGCGCCTCGACGCTCGCTTGCTTGCGCGATTTGGGCGTTGCGATCGAAGCACGAAACGGAAAATTGTTCTTTGCGGGCGGTCAAAAACTGCGCACGCCGGACGAGCCTTTGGACTGCGGCAACAGCGGCTCAACTATGCGCATCCTTGCCGGCGTACTCGCCGGTCACGACGTCGCCGCCGAGTTGATCGGCGATGAATCGCTGAGTTCGCGCCCGATGCGGCGCATCATCGAACCACTCGAATTGATGGGCGCCAAAATCGAATCGACTGACGGCCGGCCGCCGCTCAAAATCCGCGGCGCGTTCGAGCCGAAACCCATCACTTACCAACTGCCGGTCGCCAGCGCTCAGGTGAAATCCGCGATTCTGTTTGCCGGCCTGAATGCTGCCGGCCGCACGACCGTCAACGAAACATCACCTTCACGCGATCACACGGAACGTCTCTTCAACGGCTTTGGCGTTCCGGTTGAAACCAGCGCCGATTTATCAGTCACACTCAACGGTCCGGCTCGCCTCAGTAGCGGTTCAATCATGATCCCCGGCGACGTCTCGTCCGCGGCATTTTTCATTGCGGCCGCGATGCTGTTGCCGCAGTCAGACTTGGTAATTGAAGGCGTCGGCTTGAATCCCACGCGCGCGGCTTTTGTGAACGTGTTTCGTTCCTGGGGCGCAGATATTTTGCAAACGGACTTGCAGACGGAGCACAACGAACCTGTTGGCACTGTCACAGTTCGCGGCGGGATCGGCCAAACAGCAACTACCACTGATCGAATACTGAGTGGTAGTTTGATTCCCTCGCTAATCGACGAGTTACCGTTATTGGCGGTCGTCGGCACACAGATCGAAGGCGGAATGGAAATCCGGGATGCCGCAGAGTTGCGCCATAAAGAAAGCGACCGACTGGCAACGACTGCCAAAAACCTGCGCGCGATGGGCGCCGAAGTTGAAGAACTTCCCGACGGGCTCCGCGTGTTTGGCCCAACCGAACTGCACGGCGCGCTGATCGATTCCCACGGCGATCATCGCATCGCGATGGCGTTCTCAGTCGCCGCGCTGGTGGCCCAGGGCGAGAGCGAGATTCGCGGCGCCGAGGCCGCCGCCGTTTCGTTTCCGGAGTTCTTCGAATTGCTGCACACGCTGACAGAAAGATGAAACTCGCCGGGCCAATCGTGATCACCGGTTTTATGGGTTGCGGAAAGACTGAAGTCGCGCGCGCGCTGGCGGCGCGACTCAATCTTCCGGTGCTGGATCTCGACGCCGAAATTTTGCAGCAACACGGGCGAACCGCTGCGCAACTGATCGATCAGGACGGGGAACCCGCGTTTCGCGCGATCGAAACAGCAACGCTGCGCAACCTACTGCAACGCAACCTCGCGAGCGTCATCGCGCTCGGCGGCGGCGCGTGGATCACAGGCGAAAATCGCGCGCTTGTGAGCCAACACAACGGCGTTAGTGTTTGGCTCGATACGCCGTTCGAAGTCTGCTGGCAAAGAATCGCATCTTCTGCGGAAGATCGCCCCCTTGGCCGCACGCGCGAAGACGCCGAGCAGCGTTTTCAAGCACGCCAACCAATCTACCAACTGGCCACCATTCACGTGCCGGTTCTGGCCCATGAAGATCCGGCAAAAATAGTTGACCGAATTGAGCTGGATGTAGCAAAACTATGGAAGTAATTCGCTAGCTGCAGTACTAAAATTTCGGCGTTTTCTGCCCGGCCGTCTCAAAAAAATCTAAGGAGCAAACGCCCCGGTGAGCTCACCACTCTTCGTCTTGGCAGCCTCCTCAACCGAGGCCAGCGAATGGCACCACAGCATTTGGCAGCAGATGCTGTCCGCCACGATTCCCCACAAATATCAAAAGTCATTCTTCAACGAAGACGCTTTTAATAACGAGTCGTGGCCCGACGGCCGCGCCAAGTATGTGCCCAACGGCCTCCGCATGGTCGAGACGCTCCTGCTGCGCGAGTACTCCGAACGCGACGTCGTTGTCTGCTATGTCGATCAACTCGAACAGTTCGTTGGCCCGGAAACTAAAGTGCTCGCGATTCATGCGCACAACCCGCTCGGCATCTCTTATGCAACCGACGTCTACTCAAAACTTGCCGGCGAAAACCTGATGCCCGTGAACGCGCACGAATTCATCCGCATCGTCACTCATCCGATCATTCAAAAGTTTAAGCCAAAGATCGTCGTCGGTGGGCCGGGCGCGTGGCAACTGGAAAAAGCCAATCGCCTTGATGAGTTCAAAATCGATTACCTGATCGACGGCGAAATCGAACGCGTCTTCTCCGATCTCTTCCGGCGCATTCTGGCCGGCGATCCAACGGTCGAACGCATCGTCAAAATTCCGAAGGAGATGCAGCCCACTGTCGACGAGATTCCGGTCGTGCGCCACCGATCGACTTTCGGCGTGTGCGAGATCACGCGCGGTTGCGGCCGGGGTTGCCAGTTCTGTTCGCCCGCGACAAAAGTGGGGCGTTCATTTCCGCTCGAACACATCATCGCCAGCGCGGAAGTCAACGCACGCGAAGGCGCCACGGAAGTGATGCTCGCGTCCGAGGACATGTTCCTCTACGAGCAACTGCCGAACTTTGAAACGAACGTGCCCGCGTTGGAAAAACTGTTTCGCAGCGTCGCCGCCGTGCCGGGAATCGAGACTATTCAAACGTCGCACATCACGATGGCGCCGGTGGTGAAAGACCCGTCGATCATCGAGCGACTGACGCCGCTGGTCGTGCCGTATTCGCACGTGCGACACAAAGACTCGACCGATCCCCAGCACAAGATTGCCGATCCAATCATCGGTCTCGAAACCGGCAGCCCGCGTCTCTTCAACACCTACATGAAAGGCAAAGCGTATCCGTACAAGGCGCATCAGTGGCGCGACGTGATCCTGAGAGGAATGGAAATTCTCAACCGGCATAACTGGTTTCCGTTCTGCACTTTCATCATCGGCTTGCCGGGTGAGACGAACGAAGACACGCGGCAGTCGCTCGATCTGCTTTACGATCTGCGACACGCGAAAGGAACGTTTGTGCCGACGTTCTTTGTGCCGCTGGAAAACACGCGCATGCAACGGACCAACGGCGCGAAGTTGATCGAGATGACGGATCTGCAGTGGGAGTTTTTCTTCACGTGCTGGAAATACAACCTCGAATTTTGGCGCGGCGGCAGTCGCTCGAGTTTGAAGTTTTCGGCGGGAGTGCCGATCTACTACAGTTTGTTAGGCAAGAAACTATTTGGGCAAGGCATTAAATATCCGCTGCTGCGTTTCGCCGGCGTGCCCGATCGGCTGATGCGGAAGCGGCTTTATCTCGATTTCACGGGGCACAAGCGAAACCCGAACGGGATGGACCACTTTGCCGAGGAGATCGTGCCGGCGTTTCAGAGTGTGCGCGAGAAGGGCTTGAACATGGTCGATGCTAGTTAGGCTGCGGATTTACACAGATGCCAAATTAAAACGGCCACCCGGTGAACTAGGTGGCCGTCGACGTGGGGAGAGAAATCGTTCCCCTCTCAGAAGAAACCCCTCTCAGAATTTGTACTTCAAAGCAAACTGCATCTGCCTTGACGAGCCGGAGTCGCCCGTTGGGAAACGAGTGTTGGTGATCACGCCGAAGGTCGTGCTGCCCACTTGCGCAGTGCGCCCGGGCTGCCCGAAGTTCGCGTGATTGAACACGTCGAAGACTTCCCAACGAAACTCGATCATCTGGCGCTCACTGATCTTCGTGCGTTTGATCAGCGATACGTCTGTGTTGTTGAAGCCCGGCCCGATGATCACATTTCGTCCCATGCTGCCGAAGTGGTAGATGGTCTTTCCGTTGATGAACGACACAGGCAGGATCACTGCCGAGCCTGACGGGCACGAACCGCCCGGTCGCGGATCGCAAACGAGATTCGGAAAATACTGCACGCCGATTCCCGTCGCGGCCGCTACTGTCGAGGTCGTGATCGGCCCGGCGATGTCCGGGCGCAGCGTGGCGACACCCGTCAGCGAGTTGGCATTCGCAGCGGGAATTCCACCCGGCAACGCACCGGCATTACCGGCCAGCAACGTCACCGGATTTCCCGTCTGCGATTGTTCGATCACTGAAAGCTGCCATCCCTCTTTGAGCTGATTGCCGGTAAACGGCAGTTCGTACAAAGCGCTGATCACAAACCGATGACGCGCGTCGAAGTCTGACAGCCCGCGATCACCAAGCAAGTTGTAACTGTCTTGCACGGTGACGCCTTGCGAGCTTTGCGAGTTGTAGTCAATCGATTTCGAGAAGGTGTAAGAGGCGTTGAACTGAAGGCCTTTGGTCATTCGTTTGTTCGCCGTGATCCAAAGCGCGTTGTAGTTAGAGTTGCCTGTGCCTTCACGGAAAGTGATGTTGAGCAACGGCACTCCCGGACCGATCGGGCTGTTTGCCGACAACGCCGGGAACGGCCTAACCGGATTGAGTGCGGCGTTCAGGAAAGTTTGATTCAAGTTACGTGAGAGCCGCAGGTGCGTGCCCTTCGAACCGAAGTAACCCGCCGTTACCGCCAGTCCTTTTCCGACTTCGCGCTGCACGTTCAGGTTCCACGATTGAATGTAAGCGCTGTCGAAATCCGGATCGGAAGAACTCGGCGAAATTGTCGAGCCGGGCACAGCGTGACCGGGGTCGGTCGCGTTGAAGAGTTGCGTCGTTGCATTCGCCGGCAGAGCAACGGTGGTCGCGAACGGCGGATTCGAACCGTTCGGACTCACGAGATTCGTGATTGGTTGATCGGTAAGAATCGCGTACGCGCCGCGAATCGAAGTCTTGCCGTCCTTGAAAGGATCCCAGGCAAATCCGAGGCGCGGCTGGAAGTTGCCCGCGTTTGTTTTATAGACCGGGGCGACGCCGTTGTTGACCCGGACCAGCGAGTTGCTTTCAGGCACGTAGTCGACGAAGCGATCGTACCGTTCGGTCGGCGACATCAACCAGTCGTAACGGAAGCCAAGCTCGAGCGTGAGATTCGGCCGGATCTTGTAGTTGTCCTGAACGAAGAACCCGAGCGCGCCCTGCGCGATCGCGGTGGAAACATCGCCCAGCGTCACGTTGAAAGTGTTCGCGGTGCCGGCGAGAAACGCCGCCATGTTGGCGAACGCGAACGTTCCCGTGTCCTTGTTGGTGTTGTTGTTGTAGAACCGGCGCCATTCACCGCCGAAACGGAACGAATGATTGCCGCGCAGGTAGTTGAGCGTGTCGGAAACAACGTAGGTCGTGTCTGAACGTCCTTGCGGGAAACCGGCTGGCCCACCGAAATTCAACGCCGAGCCCGTAACGGTCATCTGCGGCAAGCCGATCGGTTGAGTGACGCCGTTCTTGATGCCGAAATCGAGCGGATTCAGTTGCGCATTTGGTGAAAACAGGATGTGGATGCGATTGAAACCGAAGCGCGCTTCGTTGACGACTGCGGAGCCAAACGTGTGAGTTTCGTTGAGCGTGAATATCTGGCGGCGAGAGGCGCGCGTGTCGCCGAAGCCGGGGATCGTGTTTCCTTGCAGCGTCGGTTCACCGCGTTCGTCACGCTGCAGCGCGTAGTAACCATGAATGCGATCGTTGGCGCTGATGTTATGGCTGATATCGATTGTCCCCTGATCGAGATTCACGGGCGCAGTGGCCGCGCCGGCGAAGCCATTCGTGCCGACGTTCGGCAACGGAATCAACGGCAACAGTTGCTTGATGACCGGGTCTGTGACAGCCGCACGTTGCGCTAACGTGGGAACAGTCACGCCGGAGATCGTGAGACCTTGCCGTTGCCGCAGGCCTTCATAACTGAAGAAAAAGAATGTCTTGTTCTTGCCGTTGTAGCCGAGGCCCGGTCCGCCCTCGCCGAAGTGCGGGAAACTCAAAGGGCCGCCGAGGTTGAAGCCAAACTGGTTTCGTTTGAACGGAGCGGGATCGGTCGTGCGCTCGAAGAAATTGCGGGCGTCGAAAACGTCGTTGCGCAGGAACTCGAAAAGTTCGCCGTGATAGTCGTTTGAGCCGGAACGAGTCGCAATGTTGACGATCGCGCCGGAGTTGCGGCCGTATTCAGCGCTGAATGTCGAGTTGTCGGCTTTGAACTCCTGCACCGTGTTGATTGACGGCTGAAACGTGATCTGGTTCTGGACCATGTCGTTGAGATTGATGCCGTTAATCATGAAGTTCACGGTGTCTTCTCGATTGCCGGCGGTGTTGATGGCAAAAGAGCCCTGGCCGCGCAGTGGCGCGGTGAGAAATCCGTTTTGCGGCGGTGTGACGGAACCCGGAATCAACAGCCCGAGGTCGACGAAGTGGCGGCCGTTCAAGGGAATTTCCTGCACCGTGCGTTGATTGATGACCGTGCCGACAGACGTAGTCGTTGTTTCAACTACGGGCAGGTCTGACGAGACCAGCACCTGTTCAGAGATAGCACCGATGTCGAGCTGGAAGTTCTGGATGACGGTCTTGGCGACTTCGAGAGTTACGCCGTCGGCCACCTGGGTTTTGAAGCCCTGAACTTTTACTTCGACTGAATAGGCGCCGACTGGTAAAGCGGCGACCTGATAATTGCCGTCGGTATCAGTTTGAGCGGTGCGTTCTGCTGAAGTGGCTTTGTTTCTGACCGTCACTGTGGCGTTCGGGATGACCGCTCCTTTCGCATCTGTGACAGTACCTTGCAGGGTGGCGGTAGACTGCGCCAGCACCGGCGAGCTAAATAGCAGGCCGGCTACCAGCATGAGCGGAAAAAAGAGAGCGATCTTTTTGCTTGCCATGAATACCTCCTGGTAGGGCTTATATGTTTAAGGGGAGTGGCTAAACACGCTGAAGCAATGTGAATGCCGCAGGGGCATCACTCTGATCCCTGTTTTTGCTGAATAAAATGTGAATCGGCAGGAGCGCTCAGCGGTCCGTTCGATCCAAAAATAACAAGGCCCATCCAAAAACACAGCGCCGCCGTGTAAGGCTGTATCAGCATCCCACCGACACTGTCGGTGGTACTCTTCAGACCTCTACCTACTCCAACGTAGGCCGGCTATTAATCCCACCGACTTCGTCGGTGGTACGTTCATACCCAAACTGGTTACCAAGCGGTGAGAAATGCCCGTAACGACTGATACATCTCGTCAAACGACTCCGCGCAAAACAGCATCGCCTGGAAATGTGTTGGGTCGTAAACCAGGTTCGCAGCGACTTCGATATCGAGCGGCCGCAACTCCGCCTTGTGCATCTCCGCGAGTTCGCCGGCCGACGACAACAACCCCGTCCCATAAGCTTTGATCTGCCCATCTTCACGCAGAACGCCAAACTCAATCGTGAACCAGTAAACCCGAGCCAGCCGATCGAGATCGCTATCCGACTTCGTCCGTTTCACCGCTTCACCAAACAGCCGGTTGATCTCGGCCAGGCGCGTGCTCGCGAGCGTCACCGCATGGCCGATGATCTCGTGCGCCACGTCCGGTTCCGGCGTGTACAACGGTGTCGAATGGTGACGGATGTACTGCGTGCAGAGAAACACGCCGCGCGCGAGCGATTCGAGAAAGATGCGCGGCTCGACCAGCCCGGCTACCGGTTCGAGCCGGAAACCGCTGATCGCCTCAACTTTCCGGCTAACTTCGTCCAACTGCGGAATGCGATCCGTGCCGAAATCCAACCGCTCGAGGCAGTCGAGATATTCAGCGCAAGCATGCGCGCGATGCGCCGGCCCGAGCGCTCTCCAGATCTGCTGCCAAACCTCATTCTCGAGTTCGGTGTACGGCGCGTGTGGAATCGCGTCGCCGGGCCGATAGTTCGTCGCGATCTCCGCGATGGCGTTGCGGCGCGCGCGGTATTCGGAGTCGCGGAAACCGGGATGGTCGGGATCAAGGTTAACGATCCGCACTTCGACGTGGTCCAAAAGCGCGGTGGTGGTTTCGGTTGCAATCATGGCTGTTTTCCTCGCTGAAAAAGAAAACGGCCACCAATCCTCTGGAAGGATTGGTGGCCGGTTTGAAACCTGTCTTTACGTTGCTACATCAGCGCACGCCGACAGCCCATCGCCCGACCGCTCCTCCCAGTGGAGAGCGGGCCGTAATAATAGTAGCGATAGGAACGTCGGTTCATGTCCGCGAACAGATTACGCTCTGATCTCTTAAATCGTCAACCCCCTTAGCCAAACTTTAGCGTCTGCCTCGACTCAAAGAAGCTCGCCCACGGATCTTTCTTCTTTCCCAAAAGCTGCGGAACGTTCGTGATCGTGAAGTCAGTAATCTTCACCCCGTCCGAGACCTGTTTCCACGTCAGCGGCATCGAAACCGTGGCTTTCGGCTTCGCTCGCGCCGTGAACACTGCCGCCAAACTCTTCCCGCGCGCGTTCTGCATCCAGTCGACATAAACCTGCGTCGTCGCGCGCTTGGAGATTGTGCGCTCAACCGTCGCGATCTGCGGCGCGCGTTGCGCCACTTCGGTCGCGAACAGCCGCGCAAACTCCGCGGCTTTCTCGTAGTCATTCGTCGGCTTCAACGGCACGTAGATGTGTATGCCCGACGACCCCGAAGTCTTCGGAAAAACTTTCAGCCCAATCTCGTCCGCAACGTCTTTCACCACCAGCGCGACCTGCAACACGTTTTCCCACGGCGCCTTCTTGGGATCGAGATCGATCGCAATCCAGTCAGGCTTGTCTAACCGTTTCGTGGTCGAGTGCCACGGGTGTTGCTCGATCGTGCCGAGATTGACGAAGTGCAACAACGACGCGACCGTGGTGTAAACACCGTAGTCGAGATCGCGGCCTTCCTGATTTGTCAGCCTGACTGTCTTGATGTAATCGGGCGCGGTCTCAACGTCCTGTTGGAAAAACATCGGCGCATTAATGCCGCGCGGCCAGCGTTGCAGGATCGCGGGCCGGTCCTTCAAATACGGCATCATGCGGTCGGCGACTTTGAGATAAAAACAGAGCAGGTCAAACTTCGTCAGCTTTTCGTCGGGCCAATAAACGCGGTCCAGGCTCGTAACCGAAACATGCTCGCCCTCGACTTCGAGGACCAGATCACCCTTGGGCCGGTCCAAACTCAGAAATTCCGGCACCGTGACAACCGTTCCACCCTTTTGTCGCATGCGCTTGACCATGTCGTGGTTTAGTATACTCCCGCTGTTTTGTCTCGGAGGTATTTGTAATGCATAAACGAAGCATCACGATTGCGATCTTGCTGGCATTGCTTGTCGGTCACACAATCGCAATCACGTCCGCCACGTCCTCCGCTACAGTTGTTTACACGCTCGATCCGAGCCGCAGCAAGTTCATGGCCCATGCGGACGCGTCGGGCCTGTTTTGGTTCAAGGGCCACGGTCATCACCTGGACGCGCGTGATTTCACCGGGCAGGTTGAATTGACGCCGCAAAGCATCACGCCGGCTTCGCTGCGTTTGGTGGTGAAGGCCGCTTCTTTGCACGAGACCGGCGCTGTCTTCACCGACCAGCAGAAGCAGATCATCAATAAGGAACTGCACGACATCGTGTTGCTGCCGGATCAATATCCGGAGATCATTTTTCAGAGCACGAGCGTGACCGCGAAGCCCGCGGCCACTGGCGCCAAAGGTGGAAGCTACGAGGTGAAGTTAACCGGCGATCTGACGCTGCACGGTGTAACGCGCCCGATCGAGATTCCCGCGACCGTGACGATCAATGGAAACGAGCTGCGCGCGGTGGGGAATTTCAGTATCAATCGCGACGATTACAAAGTGAAGGCGACGTCAGCGTTTCACGGCTTTGTGCGCGTGAGCAATCACGTGAAGTTTGAATTTGATATTGTCGGGAAGAGTCAGTAGCCGTTGGGATGTTGCTGCATCCAGCGCCAGGCTGAGTCGATAATTAAACTCAGATCCTGAAACTGCGGCTGCCAACCCAGTTCGCTCTTGATCCTGTCGGAACTCGCCACCAGCGTTGCCGGATCACCCGCGCGACGTGGCCCAACGTGCGTCGGGATCTCCTTGCCGGTCACGCGCTGCGCAGTTTCAATCACTTCGCGAACACTGTAACCCGCGCCGCCACAGCCGAGGTTGTAAACCCGGCTTCCCTCACCCAACGCTTCGAGCGCCTGAATGTGCGCCCGCGCCAGATCGATCACCTGAATGTAATCGCGAATGCACGTGCCGTCTGGTGTCGGATAATCGTCGCCATAGATCTCCACTCGCGGACGTTTCCCGGCAGCGACCTGCAACGTGATCGGAATGATGTGTGTCTCCGGATCGTGGTCCTCGCCACACTGTTGCGTCGCGCCCGCGGCGTTGAAATAGCGCAACGAAGCGTAGCGCAGGCCGTAAGCACGGTCGTACCACTTCAGCGCGTGTTCGAAAGTGAGTTTGGTTTCGCCGTAAGGATTTGTCGGCTGCGTCGGCACAGTTTCTTCGATCGGTTGCGCCTCGGGCTCGCCGTAAACAGCCGCCGTCGAAGAGAACACGAGTCGCTTCACGTCACACGCCAGCATCGCATCGAGCAACACCAATCCGGCAATGACGTTGTTCTGGTAATACTTGTTCGGATGCTCGACTGATTCGCCGACGAGCGACGAGGCAGCCATGTGAATCACGGCTTCGATCTCGCGATCGTGAAGCGTTTGTTTCAGCTTGTCGCCGTCGAGAAGATCAGCTTCGGCAAACTCCGCGCCCGCAACAACCGCATTGCGATGGCCCTTGGAAAGATTGTCGTAAACGACAACCTCATTCCCGTCGCCCACCAGTTGTTCAGTCACGACGCTGCCGATGTAGCCGGCGCCTCCGGTCACGAGCACGCGCATACACTAACTCCCATTTAGAAGGACTAATCGATTGTTAGAGGCAGGGTCTGGTAAACGAGGGGTACGGTTCGCAATCGCGGCCACGTTTAGGTAACGGCAACGTTTGGCTGCGTGGTCACGGCGTCGCTTTTCACCGAATCTGACGGCACGTAATAAAGAATGCGGCCGCAGTTATCGCACGTGATGATGTCTTCACCGCGCCGAATTTCCGCCATCACCTGGGGCCGCAGCGACATGAAGCACGCGGTACACGAACGGTTGCGCGCTTCGGCGACTGCGACACCGTCGCGGATGCGGGCGCTGATTCGTGAGTACATAGTGCTGATCGACTTCGGCAGGTTCGCAAACACCTTTTCGCGCTCACTCCGCGAGGTAACCAACTGTTCGGACTGCTGCCTGGTCAACTCGTCGAAGGCTTTGAGCCGTGCTTCACGATCGGAATTCAGCGTGGCGATCTCGTCGGCGCGTTCGTTGAGCGCAGCTTCCGCTTTTTCGAGCGTCTCCATCTGTTCGAGGATCTGCGTCTCGAGCGTCGAGATCTGCTTGCGTGCGGCGTCGGCTTCGCGAATAGCAGCGGTGTACTCGTCCTGCTTCTTCGACGACATCAGGTTGCGTTCGGCGCGTTCGGCGCGGCCGCGCTGTTCGATGGCTTCGTTTTCGAGGCGCGCTCTGGTGTGTTTCGCTTCGTCGCGCCGAGTTTCGAGGGCCCTAATTTCAAAGGCGCGCTGATCGAACTCTCCTTCGATCTCGGCGCGCCTTTGTGGTATCGCTTCCAGCTCTTTTTCTAGTTTTCGTATGGTCGTATCTAGATTCTGTAGAGCTATTAACTTCTC
>Ga0247688_1000094_pt1 | contig 39916 bp, 41 predicted proteins | sample CNK29_metaG_FD_182718 | JGI IMG/M metagenome (GOLD analysis project Ga0247688, IMG submission 182718) | Soil microbial communities from Purdue University Martell Research Forest, Indiana, United States - CNK29 | ecosystem: Environmental > Terrestrial > Soil > Temperate forest > Bulk soil... | reverse complement strand
CCGATAAAAAAATGCACGCCGCGCCCGCGCCGCAGCATCGTTTCGAGATGCTGGGCCAACGTGATCCTCAACTCGCCGGCGCGCAGCCGCGCCATCGGCGGTTCAGACTTCTCGTTGATCGATTCGATTGCAAACCCGAGCACCTTTTCATAGAACACGACCGACTCTTCGAGGCTGTTGACCTCGAGAAAAATCAGGTCCAGGCCTTTGATCAGCTCGTTCAATACGACAGCAACCAGTAAAGACCATAGCCGGTGGTGACGATCACGGTCCAGAAAGCGAGTTCCTGCAGTTTCGTGTGCCGTTTGAAACGATTCGTCACCGGCAATTGATCGTTCGCTGCGACCATCACGCTGCGCGCGAGCAACACGCCGAATCCGGTTACGAATACGGCTAGAATTGCGAGCGGCCACAAGAACCACATCCACTGCATGCGCACCAGCAGCAACAGGAACAACCCGGCGATCAGGCAAAGCAACGCGCTCAATCCTTGGCCCCAAACTCCGACCTCGCGCGCCGGCCACGCTGCAACCGGCCCATGATTGCTCGCATGGTCGCTCACGCGCGTAGCTGTGTCGCGTGCGCCGGACTCGCGCGCGTCATCGTAAGCCTGACGCGACGTTGCGTCTTTCAGCACACGATAGGCTTCGTTCAGAGACTTCATCTGCTCTTCGTTGCCGCCGCGATCCGGATGATGCTGCGAGGCCTGCCGCTTGTACTGGCGATAGATCTCGCGCGGCGAGGCGTCCTTGTCCACGCCTAAAACGGCATAGTAGTCTTTGTTCGCATCAAACTGGCTCATCGCGGATTGCCTGATTCTAGAGGCGCGATTTTCGTTTGGCAACGTATCGTCATCGTCCGTGTTAATCTGTTGCTGCTATGCCGGAATTTGAACCAGGCGACGACCTGATCTTTCAGCTCGAGAGTGGCTTCGGCTTGTTGCGCGTGCTGGCGGTTGAAGGCGAAGGCGCCGGCACCGTTTGGCATCTGCTCGCGTACGATGATTTCTTTCCCCACGTAGAAGCGGCCGAGGCAGCGCTGGCTGGACCACAACCGTTGCCCGTGCGCAAAGCACACATGGCCCTCACGAATCGCGCGTTCGAACGCACACCCGCGGCGCGTCTTGGCAATCGTCCTGTTTCCGATAGTGAACTCGTCGAATATCGCCGGTGGCTCGATGGTGACCGCGTTGTTTCCGATCGCTCGGCGCTGTTGATGCTGGGAATCCGCTGAATGAAAATCTGCCTGCTGCTGTTTCTTTTAATTTGTGGTTTCTCCTGGTCGTACGCTGCGCGGGTCGAACGACTCGTGGACGCCTGGCAACCGACGCATTACTCAATCAACGTCACTCTCAACGATCAACTTTCCGAGATCACTTCCGCGAGCGCGCGCCTCGACGTGCTGATTCGCAAGCCGACTTCAATGATCGATCTCGACTTTGGTGATCTGACTGTTGACACGGTGATGGTCGATGCGAAACCGGTTCAGTTCACGCATCGCGACGGCAAGCTGCTCATCAACCTTCCGCAAGCTGCACAATCGGGTTTGCGGTTCGCAATCACCGTGGCCTATCACGGCAAACCAAAAGACGGGCTGATTCTAACTGCTGACAAAGACGGCAAACCCGCGGCCGTCGGCGACAACTGGCCCAACCGCGTGCATCACTGGATTCCGTCGCTTGATCATCCATCGGCGAAGGCAACCGTTAGCTTCAACATCACCACCCCGGCAGGCAATGAAGTCGTCGCGAACGGCAAGTTGGACCACGTCGAAACGACTGCCAACGGCACTCGCACTTGGTCGTATTCCGAGAACGTTCCGATTCCGCCTTACTGCATGATCATCGGCGTGGGCCAGTTCGCGCGCTTCGAACCGAAGGGGCCCACCACCACGCCGCTTTCATACTACGTTCCGCAAAGCGACGCGCCTCTCGCGATTAAAGGTTTTTCTTCGTCTAACCAATCGGTGGCTTACTTCAGCGAAACGATCGCGCCGTATCCGTATGAGAAGCTCGCGCTGATTGTCGGCGCGACGCGTTTTGGCGGGATGGAAAATTCGAGTGCCATCGTTTTCACCAGCACGCTATTCAATCCGAAGCCTTCGGCGACGGTGAGCAGGACGTACGGCGTTCCGCTGGGAACAGTGAACGTGATCTCGCATGAGATCGCGCATCAATGGTTTGGCGATTCGGTGACTGAGTCGACGTGGGCCGACTTGTGGTTGAGCGAAGGCTTCGCGACGTACTTCGCTGGCCTGTTCTTGCAACGTTACGAGAGCGAGGAAGCTTTTCAGGCTTATATGAAGAACGCGGCCGCGACGTCGTTTGCTTACGAGAAGAAGACGCTCAAGCCGATCCACGATCGCGATACTGAAGATCTGATGCAGTTGCTCAACGCGAACAACTACCAGAAGGGCGCGTGGGTGTTGCACATGCTGCGCTCGCGTTTGGGCGATGACGCGTTCTTCCGCGGGCTGCGCGCTTACTATCGCGCGCATGAGAACGCGAATGCGACGACTGAAGATCTACGCGCGGCGTTGGAGAAAGCGTCGGGTAAAGATCTGCGCGCGTTCTTCGCGCGGTGGGTTTATGACAGCGGCCATCCGCAATATGAGTTGACGTGGCAATGGACGCCCGGGAGTGGGTTACGGTTGGAGTTGCAGCAGGTGCAGGTTGGGAATGCGTTTCTGGATCCGGTGTCGATCAGTGTGACGACAGCGTCGGGCACACGCGAGGTCGTGTTGCGGCCAAATGGGAAAGTTTTTACGGAGACGATCCGGGCCAGTGAAAAACCCACGGCAATCGAACTCGACCCACACAATACGTTGCTCAAAGAGGTAAGGATCGCTGGCTAACGAGGCGAAGTTTGCGGCTGGCCGAAAGTGAAAATTGTGAGGTTTAAAGATACGAGAATCGCGCATGTTTGACACTAACAGCATGCTTCCCTATCATCCACCTTCGTCGGGGCGTGGCTCAGCCTGGTAGAGCGCACGGTTCGGGACCGTGAGGTCGGAGGTTCGAATCCTCTCGCCCCGACCATTAATTTCAAGCACTTACGGGCAGCGCATGCTGCCCGTTCCCGTTTGATGTGGGGACTTTTGTGTCGGTCCAGTTTTGAAGCTGCACAACCTTACCGTTCCCCACTCCCGTTTGTGTTAGTAAATGCATCGCACGGCGAATGCCGTCTCCTGTAGCGTGCGTGTAGCGCATTGCCATGCGAATGTCTGACCATCCCATGATTTGAGCGATCTCGAAGGCACTGGCACCACGATCACCAAGCCGCGTCGCGCAAGTGTGGCGCAGATCGTGGAAATGAAAATCTTCGATGCCAGCTTTACGCAGAGCACTCGTGAATGCTTTCTTAACGTCAGTCAGCGGCTGAAAGGTCTTGCTGTTGACGAAAACATACTCGCTCCAGCCTGACTCCTTGTGTAACGCCAAAAGTTCTTCTCGTGCGATCGATGTGAGTGGTACAGAACGGCTCCTGCCTGACTTGGTTCGTTCTCGGCGCGAGTTCATAACGTGAATTACATCGCGCTCGAAATCGACGTTTTGCCATCGCAAGCTAAGAAGCTCTTGCTTGCGTAAGCCGGTCTGCAAATCAATCAGTACAATCGAACGGAGGTGCTTGCGGCGTCCGTGAAGTACGTCAAGCAATCGTCTTTCCTCCGCATCACTCAAATAGCGATTTCGCTCATTGTCTTCGCTTAGCGATTGAACCTTTTGACAAGGATTCGTCAAAGGGATTCCCATATCGATCGCCAGGGTGAACATGCGCGAGAGGTTTTCGAGTTCGCGATTAACGGTAGCGGGTCGCCTTTCGGACCCAGTCTTAGTCGGCGTTTGCTGTCGCTTCATTTTGAACTTTTCTATTTGAGCCGACGAGATTTCGTTTAACGGAAACTTCCCAAAGAAAGCTAAGATGCTTTGGGAACGGTAGACATCTTCTCGCCAAGTTCGTTTGTTAGCCCGAGACCACGGCAGGAAAGTATTAGTGACGAAATCTCGCAGCAATGGAGCCGCTGCCTGCTTCTTACCATACCGTCCTTCATATACTTGATCTCGGATTGCATTTTCGGCGCGTTCGGCTTGTGCCTTAACGCGGGCTTCTGGAATCGAACCTCGATAACGCTTACCGCCGACCCAGAAGTCGAAGCACCATTTGCTTCCCCTCTTGTAAACTGACATTGGTTTATTCCTCTCTGCGGATCGCAGCCCGTTTGAGGAACGGCGGCATCCTATCGCTTCTCATTTGGTCGTGTCCATTCCAAAATTTCATCAAGCAAAAAGATGGTCCTATCGCCTGCCTTGCGGTATGGGATTCGTCCTTGACTGACCATTTCGTAGATAGTTCTGGTCTTGATTCTCAACAACTCCGAAAGCTCTTTTACGTTAAGAAATATCGGCTGCGCGTTGTTAGTTACGTGATTCGTACTCATTGCTAAAACCTCGAACGCTAAAGAAGCAGTCCTCAGTAACGAAGGCTATTTGAACTCCACGATCGAGAGCGAGGAATGGTTCGCGTTTTCATGCTGGCTAACAGTTCCAGCACAACGCGTGTATGTAATTCACAACAGGTGTGTGTAACTCACAACACCCTCGGCAATGCTTCCTGGTGCTGTCGTGAATAGGAACTCGCTTTATCGCAGCGGTCCAATAGCACGTCGCATTTACCGCCTACTCTATTGGACCACACAATGTTGAGTCAGTATGTGCAAAGCCGATGCCAGTTCAGAGGGGATAAAAGCCAAAGAGCACGCACAGCATTGTGAGGTGTGACGATCCTTGGACCGTAAGTTCTTAGTTTGAAAATAGTGGTTCCCCGTAGGGACATTGGGACACGAGTGGGTGCCCGAACGCACACCCGAAGGGGCGGAACGAAGTGGAGCACTCGGAGCGAAGCGGAGAGTTGTGCGGACGGGCTCTCGTGTCACAATAGTCACTACGGAGGGAACACGGGGCGGCGCGATGTTGGTTTTAGAAAGCCCGCGTGATTGACTACAGAAGAGGATGCAACTGAGGGTCTTTTAATGACGTGAATGAAAAAGAATTATGCTATAGTGCGTCACCCCTCAAAAGAAGCGGACCGACTTGTGGTATCACACAAAGCCGGCCCTAAACCCTCAACCTTCCATAGAAAGGATGAAGATTATGGCTCGTCATAGTAGCGCAACCGCGCGCTTAGAAACACCTCACGTAAGCAAAACAACCAGGACCGCAACCATCAGCAATGCTCTTAGACGTCGCGCTCAATCAGTCATAAACGACAGAACGATCGATCTACAGTGGCGGACCATTATCCGTGCCGCTCTGGAATTAAATGACCCGGGCCTCCAAGAATTCGTCAGTCGTGCTGAGGCAGGCGAAAACATCGGGGATACAGTCGAATCCTTGCGAGCACCCGTACCTCACGAAGCCAACTTCACTCTGGGGAAGGTCGAGGCTGTGTCAGAGATAATTTGTCGGGCCGGCGATGAACCTGCGGCGGCCCTCTTCACACTAATGGAAACGCTTGAAAGCGCAACGCATCCAAAGGTAGGCGCAACCAGAGCGAAGCATGTCGCGTTCAGTCACTGCGGAGAGTTGCACGTATACGAAATGATTGACGCTCAGATTGCGGAGGTTGAACGTCAGTTCTTACCGAGGAATACGCCGGCATCGTGATGTGTTCCGAGGTTGGCCGTCCCGCTCTATCAACAGGGCTATCAGCATCGAAAAACCATAACCAGCTGAGAGCCTGCGGGGCGGCTCCCAAGGCTCTCAGCCACCCACAAGATCCGATAGGTTCCGGTCAAGAATCGCCACTCGAGCAGCATCCATTCGTGTCCTTATTTCCCTCCTTAACGTTCGTTACACTTGGCAGAAAATTACCAAAGGAGAGCTTCGATCTACTGACGAGATGCCGCCCGAAATGACGAAATAGCTATCTTGTTTTGTCGGCTACAATACTGACGAGTCCTACCCAACCGACAACGACGATTCCCAGGATCGGGAGGGTTCAACGCACCTCTGAAAGTCTCTAATGCAATTCGTTTCTTCTTCGGTGACGTCCCCTTGTGACTCACCTGTTGCTCCATTCGGTAGCACTGTTTTGCGTCTTCGTTGGCCCAGCAATTGAGACTCTCTCAGCACCTTTTCTGGCGTAGTTCGCAAGTGCGGAGTCGGCCAGCTCGGACACTTTGTGCTTCGCACTGACTCGCAGCTTTTTCCCTTCTTCGCTCGTCAAACTATCATCAGCGAGCATTTGAAATCCTTGGGTTATGAGGTACTGTGCCCGTACTAAATGAAGGAACAAAAAGCGGTCGACGCGCGTCAATTCATCATTGCGGTGGAGCTTTTCAAACATCGCAGAGCGAGCCCATTGGTGCGGACTTTCTCGTACCGTTGCAGCTCTTTTTCGATCTCGTTCCACTCTTCTTCGGTAACGCGGTAGGAGATTGTTCTTTCTTTTTCGGGGCGCATCATGGACCTGCCTTTCAGCTTTGATTTCTGCTGTCGGCGGTACAAGTCTCATGCCAGCACATGCAAACAAATTGCTTGCGCTTGCAAGCACGTCCTCGTAAGTTCTTCCTTTGCCACTGTCTACATTTGCAAGCAAAAAGTTTGCGTGCGTGTGCGCCTGAAGGGGTGACGTGTCACATCTTTCAGGTGCGTAGCACCTTGCTTTATTTTTTCGTTCGCAGTCGAGAATGTTCGAGACGTGCGGCGGGTTGCCGATGAGCATTGCAACAAAGTTGGAATGCTGATTTTAGTAAAAATGAGTAGGTGAAAAAACCCTAGTCGGAATGAGCAATTAGGACAAAATGTCCTGATTGGCCTCCGGGAGTGCAGCACTGAAAAATCCACTTCACCGATGCAATCGGGATTGCACTACTGAAAAATTCACTTCACCGATGCACTCGGGAGTGCACCACTGAAAAATCCATTTCACCGATGCACTCGGGAGTGCACTACAGCTATAGTCAGACAGTGATGTCCTGTCGGTATCAGTACCGCTAGAAGCTCGTCAGTAATGTCTTGTTTGTGTCAGTACTGCTAAGAGGGATTTCGGACGATAAGCGAAGCTAGTTGGTAGGGTCGTGGAGGATGACTGGTACGTTTGCGTTTCGCGGAGTCTTGTATAGAATGACGTCGCCCCTTCACCACGAATTTGCAGGCGTCGCATCCGCCGGATGGGACGCCTTTAATGCTTTCAGCGGCCAAAGTAACAGCACTAACTATCTAACCCAAAAAGAGAAAGGGAAGGCCAGCTTGGAAGCCGCCTTCCGCCTGGGCGAGACATTCAGCCTCGATTCGGATTACCGTCCTCACCCCGGCAATCCTTGACCCGATGAAAACGATTTTAGGAAATCTTCGCGTGAGAAATCCAGCGCGAACGTGACCGCAAAACAGGAACAGCAACCGCGCCTGCGGCGCGGTTGCTCGGACAAAAAAAGGAACGCCAGCCGCGTACATTTGTACGCGGCTGGCTCGACTCAAAGCGGGGAGGCTTTCATGCTGTAGCTGGTTCGAGTTTCGAGCGTCCGGCGCGGATGATTTGATCGGCGGCGCGGAAGATTTTTTGGGCGCTCTTTTCCGGTATTGCTTCCGCATTAAAAGCGCTTCCACGGCTGAGCCAATGCTGAATATAGCCGCGAGCATAATCGGCTCCTTCAAGGCCCAAAGATTCGCAGCAAAGTAGGGCCACGGATTCGGCCTCGACTTCGCGCAGACTGCGCGGCGTCGTCTCATCATCCGCGACGTCTCCCTCGTCGCTGTGAAGAATCGAATGGGCCAGTTCGTGGAAAAGTGTCTTAAACGGCAGTTGCGCAAGTGGGTTAATTGCTATGCGGCGACCACGGCTAAACCCTTGCACATTTCCGTCTGTATGATCGAATGGTACGCGCTCAATACTCAGCGCTTTCATCGCTCTTTCGGCGTCCCACTCGGGGATCGTAATCGGTTCAAGTTCTTGCCCGTCAGTCTGCGCTAAAACAAACCAACGCGCTTTATAAACAAAGCTGGTAAAGGTGTGCTCCTCGTCTGATTCCTCGTCGCGGCGTTTGCAGGTAATCGGCATGCACAAAGTCAGCGCCCGTTCGCCGCGTTTCACAAAGCGGCCTAAGTCTTTCCACTTCGGAAAAGTGTTAAGCGGGCCGGGCTGTAATCCGCGCAACTGGCATTGCACAAGCGCCAAAATTTGGTTGCCAACGGAGAAAGTGTGGAAGGCGCTATATGCCTTCATGATCAGACCTGGCTTAGTGACGGCTTCGATTAGTAGGGCGGACCATTTCGGGAGGTCGGTTGCTGTCGTTCTTTGGTGTTCCATCGTCGCGTGCTCCTTCTCGGTGTGGTTGGTTTTTTGAGGGGAGCTTCCCCCTCGTAGCGACCGGAGAAACACGACTGGGCCGCCCACTCCGCACACCGCAGGGCGCAATGCAATGGAGCACTCAAAGCGCAGCGCAGAGTTGTGCGGATGGGCTGTCGTTTACGATGGAAGCGCAGGTGGGGGGCGTTCCTTAGAAATGGCTTTTCTGTTTTCGTGAGAAGTCAGGGATTAAGGACTTGGACCATCGGAATTGGTCTTTGATAACTTGATTTTCGTGCAGGTGAGATTCCTGTCACTCAGATGCAAGAGTGATGCACTTTCCCCACGGTAGCGACTGACCATCAATCCGTGAAACGGGAATGAAAGGCGGTAACTTTGAACCTAACAAGGAACCCCGTTGAGCAGAGTTGGATATGGATAGGCATACGAACTCACGTTTGAATTGTCGTTACATTGAACAAGCCTACTTAGGTTATCGGCTTGGTCCAAACGGACATGGCGAAAGGCTGGACGTTCTGCGGTCGATCCAGGCTGCATCCCAAAGTATCCCGGCAAATAGTGAGATCCTAAGTTCAACGCCAAACGAAAATCAGGAACGTCATAACTCGCCATCGGTTCTTCAGTACATCGAAGAAGGTGTCAACCGCATGCTGATGGTGAGCAGGATTGTTTCAGAAGCAAAAGCCCGCGGGAAAGCCGCGGGATACGCAGACGGAAACACGACAACTTGGAAGGTATAGGTACAAATAGAAGTCGATAAGCCATGAGCACGGCCTTGCCGATGTATGGATGGAACACTATCCGCTGGAAAGAAGTCGAGCGGAGGGTGTGGCAGCTTCAAAAGCGCATATACCAAGCCTCAAGTCGTGGCGACGGAAGAACGGTACGTAAACTTCAAAGGCTCCTGATGAAATCCCGGTCAGCGAAGTTACTGGCAGTCAGAAGGGTGACCCAGGACAATCAAGGAAAACGAACAGCCGGAATCGATGGCGTGAAATCTTTAACTCGGCCGGAGAGAATTGCGCTTGTGGATACCTTGAGAATCAACAGGAAGGCCAAACCAGTTCGTCGGGTCTGGATACCAAAAACCAGTTCCGATGAATTGCGGCCTTTGGGCATTCCAACGATGCATGACCGAGCACTCCAGGCTTTGGTCAAAGCCGCATTAGAACCCGAGTGGGAAGCGCGCTTTGAACCCAACAGTTATGGCTTTCGACCGGGACGGTCCTGTCACGATGCCATCGAAGCGATTCACATGGCGACTTCCAGAAGAGATAAATGGGTTCTGGATGCCGACATCGCGAAATGCTACGACCGCATTAATCACAAAGCACTGCTTGAGAAAGTAAACACCAGTCCCAGCGTGCGCCGGCAGTTGAAGGCGTGGTTGCAGGCTGGTGTGATGGATGGTGGAAAATTGTTTCCCACGGAAGAAGGAGTACCACAGGGCGGAACAATCTCACCGCTGTTGGCAAACATCGCATTGCATGGACTCGAACGAATCGTCGCGGAAAAGTTCCCACGAACCGAGAAGCACCGAGTGCCGCTCCTCGTGAGATACGCCGACGACCTCGTGGTATTCCACGCCGAACGTCAGGTAATCGAAGGCTGCCAATTACTAATCTCAGAGTGGTTGCTAAAGATGGGCCTTGAACTGAAACCAAGCAAGACTCGAATCACGCATACGCTGAAAGTAGCAGAAGGCAAACCGGGGTTCGACTTTCTGGGCTTTCATCTTCGGCAGTTTCCGGTTGGTAAGACTAAGACCGGAACGAACGGTCATGGAAAGCCACTTGGTTTTAAGACAATCATCAAACCGAGCAAGGCAGCAATAAAGAGACACGTGCAAAAGCTCCGGGAAACGGTTCGTACTTACAAACACATGGACCAAAAACGGCTTATCCGAGGGCTGAATCCGGTAATTGTTGGTTGGACCGGCTACTACCGCACGGCAGCTAGCAGAAAGACCTTCGAGAAGTTGTCCGATGTCCTCTTTAGAATGCTGTGGGCTTGGGGAAGATACCGTCACCCGAAGAAGGGACGTCGGTGGATAAAGGATAAGTACTGGAGATTGAAAGAGCATCGGGCCTTCCGCCCACGCAATCATGCTCTCAAGTTGCACCAGCACTACGAAACTGCGATTCGCAGACACGTGAAAGTCCAAAATATCCGCAGTCCTTATGACGGTGATTGGGTCTATTGGAGCACGAGGATGGGGCGCAGTCCCGAAGTCTCAAACAGAGTCGCAGAACTACTCAAGAGACAACGCGGGCGATGTCCCGAATGCAAACTGTTCTTCAAGTACGGCGATGCGCTGGAAGTGGACCACATCGTTCCGCGAGCATTGGGCGGAGCAACCGCGTACTACAACCGGCAGTTACTACATTGCCATTGTCACGATTCCAAATCGGCCCGCGAAGCTGGCCGAACGAGACACGGATGACAAACGCCGAGTTGTCGAGGAGCCGTGTAAAGGGAAACTTTTACGCACGGTTCTGAAGCCGAGTAGTGATGGTGACGTCATTGCTTAGGGTAACAGGGGGGGCCTAAGGTATTTAGGAGGTATTCTGCGTTATTGGAAAAGAAGTGTAGTACGTTCGAGTTGGCTGTAAAAACTAGGAACGATCATACGTCACACTAAGCCATTTCTTCATGCGATTCATCCACGCATTTCGACCCGAATGGAACTTTTTTAGTGCAAACTGTTGCATGTGCCTGTAAGTCCTTTAGATACGACTAGCGCATTCGAAAAATTCCGTTGCTTTTACCTGAACAGCAAGTTTAATCTCGCGGCGCTGCGGTTTTCTCGCCCCGCCTCCCACCGGACTTCCGGACTCTCGGGGACACACGTCTAGTTGGCTGCCGCAACCTCGTTGTTGTGCAGTGAACGGTGATCTCAAGCTGGGCGAATGTCTAAAACACCGACAGCATTATTTGCAGCAAATCCAACGCGACGTCTGTGAGCAAGGAGCTCTCGGAAACGTCAACCTCTGACGTGCTGGAGCTTTCGCCAATGGGTATTTCGCCCGCAGCCATCGCTGAGGACGGGGGTGGCGTCGGCGAAGGTTGCGCGATGCCAGGGGTACTAATCTCACCGGCTAAGGTCGCGCTCGTGAACACTACTGTGAACACGGTCGCAATGCCGAGTCGCTGAAGTTTTTTCATGGTGTTCTCCTGTAAGGAAAGTTATGGGTCGCTGGTGACAGCAAACACAAAGATATGGGCTGTCTCCGAGTGGGAGCGGGATCTTAGCATTCGATAGATTTGGCATATACAGCGGTCCACCGGGGCTTGCAAAGTGATTGCAAGAAAACGGACGCTCACATGAAGTCAAAGAGAGACTTACTTCACCACTTAACGGACCAAGACCTCTCGGCTAGTCAGCGAGCACAAGCGCGCTGCCAACTCGCAATCCAACTCGAAACAGAAGGCGATTACGAGGCAGCTCGCGAAGTGCTGGGGGAGCTATGGCAAGGGGTAGGTGAACGGCCCGTGCTAGTAGAGCTTGACGAGGAAACAAAGGGTACTGTCCTGTTGCGCGCTGGCGTATTAACGGGGTGGCTTGGGAGTGCCAGACAGATCAGTGGTGCGCAGGAATCTGCAAAGAATTTGATCACAGAAAGCATCGAGAAATTCGAAGCATTAGGGGCGACCAGTCGAGTTGCAGAAGCACAGATCGAGCTTGCATGTTGTTACTGGCGTGAAGGTGCATTCGATGAAGGAAGGGTCTGGCTGAATGAGGCGTTGCAACGCCTCCGTGAAAACGACATTGAATTTAGGGCCAAGGCATTGCTGAGGTTCGCTATCATCGAAAAGGATTCCAAGCGGTTCGTCGATGCGTTGAGAATTCATACTCAGGCCGCGCCGCTGTTCGAACAACTTCAAAATTATTGCCTTGTTGGGAGCTTCCACAATGACTTCGCGATTGTCTTACGCAATTTAGGCACGGCAGAAAACCGACAAGATTACATCGACCGCGCTTTGATTGAATATGCCGCCGCTGCCTATCACTTCGAGCAAGCCGGTCACATACGTTATCAGGCTTGCGTCGAAAACAATCTGGCGTTTCTTTTCTGGAAACTTGGGAGGTTTGTAGACGCACATACTCATCTCGACCGCGCGCAAATACTCTTTGCCAGACTCAAAGACGATCTTCACGCCGCGCAAGTTGACGAGACTCGTGCGCGAGTGTTGCTGGCCGAGGGGCGGGTAATAGAAGCCGAAAAAGCTGCGCGTCGGGCGGTGCGTACATTCGAAACGGGCGATGCGGCGTATCTATTGGCTGAAGCACTTACGACGCATGCAACGACCTTAGCGCGTCTGCGCCATTCTGTGGAAGCACGCTCGATTTTTGAGCGGGCGATCAGTGTCGCAGACGAAGCCGGAGATACTCAAGGCGCTGGCGTGGCTGTGCTCTCGCTGGTTGAGGAATTAGGTAACGCTCTCAGTGATGATGAACTCTCAGTCGTGATCGATCGGGCAAACGGTTTTCTTGTCGAGAGTCGGGAGCTTGCAACTGTTCGACGATTAGCGACAAATGCATGTAATGTTGTTTCGGTAATTCGAACGCATCTTGAGTTCCCGCCGAGCGTCGATTGGACCGAGTTTTCCTTCCCTGACGCAGTTCGCCGTTATGAGGCGCATTTCATCAAACTAGCTCTAAAGGACGCTGGAGGCAAGATAACCCGCGCTGCTCGTTTGCTCCGATTGAAGGGGCATCAGTCACTCACTTCGCTACTCAAGAAACATCCAGACATTCCCGTCACTAGGCGCAAGCGAAGCATTATTTCTGCGGGAGACACTGATGTGAGCAGGCAGATGGAACCTGGCGATAGAACTGTCCGAATCCTGCACGTAGAGGACGACAAAACAGTCGCCGGAATAGTGAAGGAAATGCTTGAGGATCAAGGGTGGCAGGTTGAGACGTGCGCAGATGGAAATGCGGCACTCGAGAAAATTTCCGGCGGGGATGAGTACGATTTGCTAGTGGTTGATTACGACCTGCCGGGGCTTAACGGATTAGAGCTAATCAATCGCGCTCGTGAATTGGATCACCGCTGTGACACGCCGATGGTAGTTCTGGCGGCGAGTCCAGTGGAGGCCGCCGCCCGCGAAGCGGGAGCAGATGTCTTCTTGCAAAAGCCACAAGATATATCGTCGCTTGTTGAGAGGATCAATCGTTTACTTGAGGACCGTGAGCAAGACAGTTGAGGGTTTGAAAACTTCGCCGTGGGAGATCCGTTTCTTGGTGAGGGAGACGTGATCTTCCACCAGCAGAGCCACTCGTGATTCTCGGGCCGCGCAAAGACCGGTCACGAGTGGTTCTGCGGGGGGCATCAATACGACAGGCTCGCGCTCGCGGGAGATTCGTTCTATCTGGGCGGCGTAATCTCTTGGGCAGAGCCACTCGCGATGTGTGGGAGCCGCGCGCCGCAGCGCGATGTGATCGCGAGTGGCTCAGTGGGGAATGTAACCACGTCTCGCCCGGAAGCACGTGGTTAAGAGGGCCGACAGGAATCCCATGCCTGTTGGCCCACCTAAATAGAGATGGGAACTTAACAAGCGAGTAACTGGAAGATGCGGGGCGGTGACGAACCAAGCATCTTTCAGAACAGAGCCACTCGTACCTGTGGGTCGCGAGTGGCTCTGAAAAGAGATCGCCACGGTTATTGAGAGGGCGTGGCGAGAAGGGCCGACGCTACCCGACCGCCCAGATATGTCGGCCCTATACTATTCGGATGAGCTAGAGCCTTTCAGCAAATCCTTTCGCCCAGGGTGTTGGGTTCGGGGCGTCGCTGCCGTGTTGATGGGCAGATGACGCCCCTATTTCTGATTGCGACAATGATGCTAGACGCGGAACAATGGAAGATTGTTTTGAAGGTTTACGCCGGGCATCCGATCTCGGGCTTTATCTCGCTTATCAACTCATTGCGATAAAGCAATCTCTCCAACGCGGTCAAAAAGGAATACCAGACGCTATCGCCGGTTTAGATCTGGCGATTGAAGGTCTTTACCCGCACACTGAGTTCCACAAGATGGGCCACAAGATGTTTCATCGTACAGTCGAAGGCGCCCTCAAACCTCAACAGGAAGAGAAACTCCGTGAGCTTGGCGTGAGGATCTGACTAACGCGGCACAGACTATAAGCCCTTTGGCGCAACTATAACCAACACCGTGAACTCGCCGCTATTATCACTTAGGTCACTCTCGATGCTTGTAGGATTTCCAATTCGGCCCTCGGGATCGTAAACGAAAGAAATCAGCTTTTTGCAGTCTGGGTGTGCTCTATACCTTGCGATGTCGATTATCAACTGCTCACCTATTTGCTTTTCGCCCAGACCAATTCTCGTCTTTTTAACTTCAACGACCACTTGTTCTAGCTTGAGTAAAAAATCAGTGCGTGCAGACTTTCCCGCGTAAGAAGGAGTCCACTCCTCTGCACGGACATCATCAAAATGGATCTTCAGGAGCGCGTTGAGCAGATCCTGTACATCGTATTCGTCTTGAACATCCAATGTGTCTCGACTAGCGTGCCTCGACCTCAACTGTCGTGCGACAAGATGAAAGCGATTGCACAACTTCTCTATGACCGTAATGCTATCGACTTGAAATGGTGAATCAGTAGCTTCTTCGTTCCAGTACTCCTCGATTTCACTAATCATCGAATCCAGAATCCCTCGAGCTCCGGTCAGCCCGCGTTGACAAGCATCGCGAAATGCTGGGCCTGGATTGTTCATGCTGTACATGCTGGGCGTGTAATTTATGCGCGTAAAATCTTTCAGATGGCGAGTCTCTTTGCCAAAAACATATTCAATCGCTAGTTCAGTATCGCGCTTCCACTTTCTAAATTCAGGAGAACTAGTCGAGCATCCCATTACGGTTTGAATTTGATCGCGCTGCCGAATCAGTTTCGCTTTAGCTTCATCTCGTGTCATATAGCGAGTTTGTTTGCGTCGTTGTTGGCTTTTAGAGCGCGACGGTCATGGCAATGGCCCGAATGCTTCCTCGATCCACCGACGCAACATATGACGACCGCTTTCAGTCCAGTAAGTGACGTCCTGCTCAATGAATAACCACTTAGCAAGTTTCAACGCACGCTCCGCTCGAATGTCGTTTGCGAATAACTCCAAGTCACCCATGACAGCGTTGACGTGTTCGCAGTCCCATACTCGTCGTATTGCAGTCAGTATTTCGGTTTTGTGTTGATCGGAAATTCCAGTGAGTATTTTAAGCTCATCTACGACTGTGCCTTGCTTGGGTGGCTTGGGATTACCATTCTTGAACTTTAAGAAATTCTCGCAAATGATCACGAAGTCGCAACCCTTATTTAGACGTGTCGGTCGCAAAAGATAAATGGTTGACCCATCAGCGAGTGTCTCAACGTTATAGCGATAACAAATGCGTCGTGTAAGCGTACCGGGGTCTTCTCGCATCCAGTAGACAAGCATTTCTTCGCGGATTCGTGCGCGGTCCGTAAGACTCATGTCTACGTCGATGATGTTAAGTTCGGATTCTTTTTCAGCCGTTTTCTTTTTCATCACTGCGTCAAATTCAATTCACCCTGGCGGTGTACCGAGCGAACTCGATCAGCGGCAAGATTCACGTGTTCAGCACTCAAGTCCAATCCAACACAATTCCTTTTTAACCTAGCGCAGGCAACGGCTGTTGTACCGCCACCCAAAAATGGGTCAAGAACCATGTCGCCCTCATTAGTTGACGCGATGATGCACCGCTCCAACAGCGCAATTGGTTTTTGTGTAGGGTGCTTGCCGAAAACTTTTTCTTCAGCACCTGGCGCGGAGATGGACCATATGTCCCGCATTGAATCTTCTTCTGTCAGATCCTTCTTGCGCCATACGGTTTTCATTTGCTTGCCACTAATAGCCTTCATTGCAGAGTAGTTGAAAAGGTGAGTACTTCTTTCGGTCTTCGCAGCCCAAATAACTGTCTCGGTGGAATGAGTAAAATAGCGGCATGAGAGATTTGGCGGAGGATTCGGTTTTTCCCATGCAATATCGTTTAAGATTTTAAACCCAAGTTGTTGCATGGCATAACCGACACTGAATATGACGTGATGTGTACCAGTTACCCAGATTGTGCCATTAGGCTTTAGTACTCTTTGGCATCGCTCAAGCCACTCGCGGTTGAAGTTGTGGTTCTCCGCTGCGCCACGCGACTTATCCCATTCCCCTTTATCGACCTTTACCATCTTGCCCGCGTGACAAGTAATACCACCATTAGAAAGAAAGTATGGTGGGTCAGCAAAGATCATGTCGAAACAACCATCAGGATACTTCTCCGCAACCTTGTCCAAGACTTCAAGGCTGTCGCCCTCATATAGAAAGACGCCATGCGCATCATCGCGGTAAATCGAGTTTAGCGGAGCAAGGGCATCAGCTTCGAGCACAATACCGTCGACCGGGTTCACACGTGGAGGATTTTCGGATGGCATCGGTTTCGTCACGTACATGACCTGCAATACCCTCCTGAGGTCCCGATTATTAAGTGGTAAACTCGCATTCGGTACACCTATCGATCAAAACGCGCTCGTTAATTTCTAAGTTGTGATTCAATCCTACAACCCTCAACCGATTCTAAGACGGATCGCAAGAGTTCTTTCATATGAAAGTTGATCGCTTTGGCGTCGTACACATTCACCGGTAAGGCTGCAAGCTCCTTCTGCCATTTCTTTCTATCAAATTCATCAAAGTGGCCGCCGCCTAATTTATTTCGGACAAAGCTAATAAACGCTCCGTGGGAAACGGCGTGTCCTTGAGTTACGAAAGCCATGTCCTCCAAGAAATGTTGGAGTGGCACCCATTTGAAACCAAAAATGGAGCTGGTTCCAATATGCACAGATTGAGCGTACACGGGACGGTCCTTTTGGATCACCGCATGATAACCTCGACGTCTATCACTTTCGCCCGGAAGTGTTAACTGAAGTTCTAACTCATCGCACAAATCTTGAAGCAATGGATTACGATCACTCAACCATTTAAAGAGGACCACTGAAGCGTCATTCATGTCAGAATCGCTTAACTGCGAAAAATTATGCCATCTGCTAAGCTTAATTAGATCGTTTTTGAATACCTGTCGCCGTTCTACGCTCTTCGATATCTTGGGGCGAACACTATTCAACTTGGTAATATCTTCCCTTGACGCAGCTATCAGGGAATTCAGATGTTCGACTGTTATTGGTCCTCCAAATTTAAAGAAGATTTCGGACACTCGTCCAACGAACTTACCTCGTCTTACTCCGGCTGCATTGAATCCGCCAACTAACAGCGGATACTCGAAATCGCTAAATCCCGTAGGATTCTGCCGCTTGTGATACTCGATCTCCAGTTTCGGATGATCTTCGTGTATGGTCACTTCCGAAACGGTTACTTCACTAGCCGGGGGAAGAATTGAAACCAACAATCGTTTTGCCGGAGCTGAAGACAGTTTAGTAGAAGCTGATAGTACCCTGCCTTGGTCGTCCGTAAGTTCAACATTGAGTGTGTAGAGATTATTGCCTAAAGAGCGAAGGAAAAGCCCAAGGCTTGTCCGTCCACTTATTCCAGTCCCGCACAAGACTAACTCGTCGTCGATCTCAGGTTGTATATCAATCCCGAGATAAAATCCCTTGTGAAGCTCACTTCCGATTGAGTTAATAGTGGGCAGCTCAATGTATCCGAGACCGTCCAGGTGAACGCTTGTCCCTTCCCCGAAAATTGGAGCTAGGCCCTTCCTAATGTGTTCGGGGTTAACCGATTTACCATGATTGTCGTGACCGCTAGAGTCTTTGATATCGTCCGTCATACGTTTCTTTGGTTTCTCGCGTGAAAGCGCCTTAAGCGTAAGGGTCAAGAATGATGGGATCTCTCTCGCGCCATTTTCCCAACGATTGACTGTGACAAAATGGGTCCCGAGTTTGGCGGCCAACTGCTGCTGCGTATAGCCATGCTTTTCTCTCCACTTTCGGAGTTCGTCTCCAGTCACAGTTGATTGTATACTATAACCAATGGTTATATTCAAGATGTGCGTAGGAAAGATATTAGCTGGGGGCTGTAAGTCGCATGACACTGATTAGTACGTGCTAAGGCGCGCATCACGAAACCGAACGCATGGGCATGTTATTGGTCGCGATTGCATGAGCACCACGTGGCGTGGTGGACCAGTACGATCCTCCAGGTGCTGGCTCTATAAAACTGTCTCAATGAAGTCGGGCGGAGCAAGCCACAATTTTTCGATGAGGTAGAGCTTTCAGCAATCCTGCCCGCTTTAGGTTCGGGGCGTCGCTGCCATGTTGATGGGCAGATGACGCCTCTATTTCTGATTACGACATGATACTAGACGGAGAGCAATGGAAGATCGTTTTGAAGGTTACGCCGGGCATCCGGTCGGAGGGGAGACGGTGGCGACGATACAAGGTGGAGCGTTCATCCCCGCATGATGCCACAACACCAGCCGCCTTTGTCTCTAGGTAATTTGACAGTACCGCGATGACGATGGTAGCAAGAGACAGAAGTGCGCATCCTTTGGAGTTTGCGCATAAGTAGCCCCTTGCCATCTCCGCACTTAACCTGACAGTACCGATCCGCCCGCTTCGCCAAAGCCAAAGCCAACGCCACCATCCTGGGCCGTCGCGGCGACAAGCACCTTGCGGCCGACGTCCACTTTGTACAGCTCTTCCTTGTCCAAGGCGTCGGAGGGTATCGGGATCACCCCAATATGCTCGTCGTTGATTTTGACGCCATGCTGCCTATGATACTGAGCGCCAGCACGTGCTTCCTTGGCGTCAATCGCCCCATGATGCACGCTGAGGATCTGACCAGATCGCGTATCGAAAGTTACGTAAGTCGTCGTCATTACCTGCCCTCCTAAAGAGTGTAGATGTTGATCAGGGATTTGGCATCAGCTCTCCCTGCATCCAACCGAAACTGGATTCTGGCGCAATTCCCAACGGTTATCGAGTTGTTGAGTTGCTGTGGCAAAAAGACGGGTGGGCCTTCTCCCCCACCGGTCAGATGTATACGAAAGGATACGATCCAAGCTATGGCGAATGGATTTGGCCCCAAGCTACGAATGCTGGAAAGCGAATGAGTCGCGTGAATCACCGACCCCGGCGGGAATTGGCGATCAAAATCTATGTTGAAAGCGTCGGACTCTGTTACGACCCTGATGAAAAAGCTGTCGATACTGGTTAACATGGTGCAACCTCCATCGGAATTGTGAACTAAGCGTGGGGCGCAGATAAGACTTTGGGAGGTTGTCCTCCGATAACAAGAGGGAAGGCCCTGAGAACTGAGATAACCGGAATTTACTCCTGCATAAAACTACTGTCAATCATTTCGGTGTGACATCATTTCGGTGTGGCAGAATTGTGGCAGGAATACGTAGAACAGCGCGGTAAGTGAATGGAAGAAGATGTCAACAGATGTAAAAACCCTTGATTTCGCTCGTGGCTGCATCTCGATTCAAAATCAATTAGTTACGTTTACGCATCCCGCGTGATTCATAACACCAAGGTCGGCAGTTCGGTCCCATCCCCCTTTTAATCAAATCAATAGTTACGGCGGCAGCTTCCGCCGCTGTTTCGCTACTTTGCGGACTTTTGTAACGGTGGCGTTCTCGCGATCCCTTATTAGTTTAGTTACCAAACTGGATGAAGATCGTACTTGACAAACAAGTATTTACGGAGGATAGTGTGGCCGTCCTTAACGTTGCCTTTTCAATATTGTCGGATCTCTCGCTTCCGTCAATCTCACATGCCAACTAGACAGTTGCAGAGAATGGGCGAAGTTCACCGTTGATCACCATGAGCTTAATTCTTCGCCAGCGTAAATGAAACCGTCCATTTTTAAAATTTAGGCCTGTCCGATTTGGTTCTACGAAAGCTCCTGCAATTCGTGAGCAGTAGCGAGGTCGGGATAAACGCCTAATCTTCACGATCATGTCTCGTAAGATACGCATTTCCAGAAATCGTCATCTTTAAAGATGTGAGCAAGCAGCCAACCCTAAAGGAGCTTCCTTATGAGCTGCCAACCAGCGAATGCATCAACGTCATCAGCGCAGCACCTTCTGGTCGCGAGCCACAAATCTTTGACAGCAATCTCGGATATGCAAACAACAGCCATTTACGACAGCAACTCAATGGTGGTGAGCTTGTTAGATCTACCGTTTCCGCCAGTGTCAAAAGAAGAGCTGCAAACAGCCCTCGTATCTGCGACTAAGGGTGTGAATCTGTCGCAATCAAGTCCTCTAAAATTGCCCGTCCTGAATTCAGCCTTCGGACCACTCATGGATCGCAGTGTCAGCGGTAGCCTATCGCGTCTTACACTGAATATTGCCAATGCCTGTAATCTCTGGTGCTCATACTGTTATGCTGACCATGGCACATATCATACGCCCGTTTCGCTCATGACTCCGGAGCAGGCAGTTGCGATTGTAGGGCGATGCCTTACGACTTATCCGAGTATTCGTTCGATTCAGTTTTTTGGCGGCGAGCCGCTTCTCAATCCAATGGCAATAGAAGCTGTCTGCCTTTTCCTGGAAAAACAACTCGGCTCAAAATGTCCAGAGTTCACCGCTACGACAAATGGAACGATTCTCGATGAAAAGCTCGAGCGCATTCTTCAGCGATTCAATTTCAGCTTAACGATAAGCGTTGATGGACCAGCTCAAATCCACGACCAGTTGAGACCGGCTAAAGCGGGAGCGTCATCTCACGTAATGATTCTACGCAATATCGAGCGTCTCAGGAAATTGGGTATAGCGATCGACTTTGAATGTACTTATACATTTGCACACCATCGAATGGGCATCTCAGTTTGTGATCTGCTCGATTACTTTTCGGATGAAATCGGCGAAACCAATCCTCACATTGCCTGGTCCTACCTACCGAAGCCGAAACCTGCATTTGATCGTGCGGAAAAAAGTCTGGGTATTTTTCGTGACGATCTCGAAGCGCAGTCTCGACAACATATCCCCGTCGAGATTCTTTCTGAGCAGTTCCGCGCAGCGGCTAGAAAGTCGATGCAAAATATCGCTCTCGGTAATGGGTCCGCCCTCACGTTCGTGATAGGTGTTCTGGAGCGACTTAAGCGTCAGCAGCCGACGTCTGTTTATTGTCCAGCCTTCACAACACAGTTATCGATTTCAGCAAATGGCACAGCCTACCCGTGCTTTATGTTTATCGGAGATGCACGCATGAAGCTGGGCAACATACTCGACCCTGGTTTTCCCGACAAGCAAGCCGCGGATATCTGGGAAATGTACCGAAGTGGCTTGGGAGGTTACACGACGGGCACGACGGCTTGGTACGCAGCTCTAGTTTCCGGGTGTGTAGCAGGTGACTACATCTCAACAGGGGGGTTCAGCGAAAGACTGTATGAGCCTGTTCAAGAAGCTATGATCGAAGAGATCATTCTTGGGTTGGCCCAATACTACAAAGCAGATCAACCAAAAGGAGGAAAGAGCAATGGCGCATGAGAAGGTAGCTCGGGCAATCTTGCGAGAAATACCTGTCGCTACAATTGGCAGATTTGTCAATACGTTCAAAAAGGCCGATCTAGCCGCTAATGGTAACAACTGTGGTAATGCCTGCGGGAATAACTGCCTGGACGGCATTGGGTTGGTATTGGACCGTTATGGCCACGGTGAGTTCGACATTCAGGAGTTACGGAAGGCTCAACGTGACGCGACCGGCTTGCAAGATGCCATTCGAAAAGAAGCTGCGCGTTTACTAAAGGAGTAAATAGAATTTAACCTCGCTATCTGCGGATCTCCGAATCCGGGGCTTTGGCGTAGTATTAAACAGCAGATCCCATCCTATTGCGCCAAAGATAGCGCATTGTCCAGTAGAGGCTACTCTCTGCTGGACAATGTCAAAATTTCAACTGCGCTAGTATCCCTGAATTACATTGACTGCATATGTCACTTAGGTCTGTGGGGAAAACTGTGTCGGTCTTGAATGGAAAGAGGCGCTTATAGGTGTAAACTGATGCAATTGTAACGGGCTGCGATCCGCGATAAATGTTAGTAAATGTGGTCACAACGTAACAGGCGCACTGTTAGGTTGCAGGTTTCGGGACCGTGAGGTCGGAGGTTCGAATCCTCTCGCCCCGACCAATTACATCAAGCATTTACGGCTACCTGAAAAGGTGGCCGTTCTTGTTTTGTGGCAGGATTGTGGCAGACGCGCAGTCTTACCGCTTCGACGGCTGCCCTTTTCACTCGATCTGTGGCGTGTGTGTAACGCCGCGTAGTCTGCGGATCAGAGTGTCCCATCAGATCGGCAATCGTCGCTTCACTACAACCCGCTTCCGCAAGCCTGGTCCCGAACGTGTGACGCAAGTCATGCCAATGCAGGTTTTCAATCCCCGCTAACTGACAAGCCGTCCCGAAGGCTGTCTTGACGTCGGTGTAAGGCTTAGCGGTTTCGGGATTGATAAAAACATGTCTTCCGCCGCGACTGGTTCTTCTTATCCTCTGCAGCGTGTTTCGCACGTCTTCGTTCATCGGCACCGAATAATCTCTTCCCGTCTTTGAATTCGGGACGTAGATCAATCCGCGTTGGAAATCGATCCTCTCCCACGTCAGGTTGAAGAGATCCCCTCGTCTCATGCCGGTGCCGATCGCCATGACCACGAGCGGCAACAAGTGTCCACGCGGACCTGTTAAGACTGACAAGAGTCGGTGCTCTTCATCGTCGAACAAATACCGCACTCGCTTGTTGTTCTCAGGTAACAGCGGAACCTCTGCGCACGGATTCATGTAAGTGACACCGTACTTCATCGCAAGCGAGAAGATCTTTGAGATGATCTCCAGCTCTCGGTTAATCGTTGAGGGCTTTCGCGTTCTTTGATCTTTCATTTCTGACTCGCGTCGCTCCTTCTTGAATTTCTCGAGTAGCAGCGGCGAGATCTGCGCAAACGTCTTGCCCTTCAGACTCTTGCTTTCGCAGATCATCGGCAATTTGTATTTCTCATTGTTTTCGAAAGAACGCTTGTTCTCTCTGGCCCAGGGTTTATAGACTTCTTCCACAAACTTCTCGAACGACATCTCTCCGGTCGGTCTACCGTACCGCCCTTCATAAACGTCCTGGCGAATCTTCGTCTCAGCCTTTTGAGCTTGGACCTTGGTCCGTGCCTCAGGGAGTGCTCCCCGGTAACGGACTCCGCGGATACAGAACGCGTAGTGCCATCTGTCTCCCCGTTTGTGAACTGGCATTGTCATTGTCCTTTCCCGAGGTGCAGCCACGGGCGCCGGCAGTTTACAACACGATCGAAAACCCGAGCGTTGTTTTCTGCGGCGAGCGTTTGGGAAAGGAAGGAAACCAAACCCACGCAGTGCAAATCGAATCGGTCACAGCGAATCGGATCGCTGAATTCTCAACGTCTAAAGACGCAGCATGCGCGGCGAACTTCCAATGAGAGAATAAATTTTCTTGGGTTCAAGTGGCGTCTGAAGCTGACGAGAATCTTAGGCTGCAAACGTCTGATCCAAATGCCTTTAACTTCGTTCTTAAGATTCTTAAGAAAATTTCTTAATATTCTTAATTCTTAAGATGTTAACGAGAAAGAACTTACACCGGCGTGAGGAGCTGTTTTTCAACTCTATCTTGTCTGCTCTCCTAAGATTGGTTCTTAAGTTTGATTTCGCACTCTTAGGAATAGCGAGGGCGCTACTGTTACCCACCTGACAATAGCACCCTCTCAAAGCGTCACCGATCCTTTGCCCCCTCTCGGATCAATAACGCTTAACTCAGGGGCATCGTGCGTGGTGAGGTCACTCTGCGGTGAGGTCACAAACTCCGACGCCCCTAGCCTCATGCGTATCTGGGCACACGCGTGAGGCTGTCTTAAATCTCAGGAATCTTCTCTGCGTAAAGCTGGCCTATCACTGCCGCAATCAGAATGCGTTTCAATAGGACATCAATCGACACGCCAAGGTTGTTGGCCCACTCCCGCAGGAATGCCCAATCTTTCGGCTCAATGTCACTAGGAGTTAGTTTTACGGTGGCGTAAGGGGTTTCACCCTTGTTGTGAGCGTCCGTGTTAGTATGATCCGGCATGGTCGATTCCTCATTCTTAACGGGATAGGAGTCGGCTGTGTAAGGGTTGGCGAGTGTTAGCGCACTTGCCAGCCCGCTCTTTTTTGTGGGTGCCGCCACTATGGAGAAAAGATTTTCGCTTGTCAAGAAAATTGTCGCCTCAGCAAGACAATTTTTCTGAGTGATATACTTGGGCCATGAGGATCATCAGCACGGCAGAGGCAGCGACGCGTTTAGGCGTAACGCCTGATAGAGTGCGGAAGATGATTGTGGCCAAGCGCCTAAAGGCTATAAAAGTCGGACGGGAGTGGCTGATTGATCCGAAAGACCTTGACGCAGTGAAGGATCGCAAGGTTGGTCGTCCGCGTAAGCCGCGCAAGACTTCCAAACGGTAAAGTCGATTCCTGAACCATTGCCTTGATTGAGACTCCTGAAAAGATTGTGAGACCAGCTCAATACACACTCGAGCTGCGCCTTACCAGCGTTTCTTGCCACCGCGTATGTTTTTCGTTCTCGCTTAAAGCAATCCTTTAGGTGGAGTTATTCCCTCCAAATTTGACAAACAAAATCAGGCTGTAAACTGCTGACTACAATGGCTTTAACCAAGTTCTCAGGATTCTCGGGAATATCTATAGATATTCTTGATTTCCATGATTCTGAAAACAAACCACTTAAGGCGATTCGAAATCACATTTTTCAACTCTATCTTGTCTGCTCGCCTGATTTCTGTTCTTGATTTTATTTTGCGCTCCCGGGATGTGGCCGATCGGACTCCAACGCGGTCAAACTGAACTGCCGACTCCAGGAAAAGTTTGACTTGAGTGTGACCTTAAACGCCGCCTCGTAGCACGAGCATCGTCGGATGTCGGGCCATCAGACACGAGCCGTAGGCGAGTGAAAGCCGTAAGCATAATGCCCGAGAAAGTGACCCCAGAACCGTGGCAATCCAAAAAAAATGAATAGACGGCGAGGCGTCCTGATAAGACTGATTATGTTCGAGCGCGCCGCCAGGCGCGGTTTTGCGAGAACACACGAGAACACGAGAACATAATCCCGTCTTATCAGACGACCGTCCTTGTTGAGTCTTCATTTCTCAACAGTCTAAACGACTGAAGTTTGCGTGGGGACAACAAGGTATCTATCATACGTCCATGAGCAAAACTGAGATCCTCGAAGAACTACACAAACTCACAAAGACCGAGCGCCAAGAAATCCGTTTGAGATTGGCTGAACTGGACAGCGATGATTGGCTTGACGACGAAGAACCGCTAACGGTCCATGAAAAAGCGCTACTCGAGGCGCGCCTCGCCGCCTACGCGAAAGATCCGGACGCCGGTAGCACATGGGAAGAAGTCGAAGGCCGAATCCGAGCCCGCCTTACTCGGCAGCCCAACGGATGAGCCGGCGCCTAATCGTCAGGCCAGAGGCAGAGGCTGACATCACTGATGCCGCCGTGTGGTATGACAGCCGCGATCCCGGACTCGGACTGGAGCTTATTTCGGAAGTACATTTGGCAATCGCGCGGGCTTTAAAAAATCCGGAATCCTTTACACGTGTGCGCCGAAATCCAATGGTTCGTCGGGTTCTTACTCGACGATTTCCCTATCGCGTTTTCTTCATTGATCTCGAAGATGCTCTCGTCGTTTTCGCCGTGCTTCACGCAGCAAGACATGATCGAATCTGGAAGCGCCGTGTAGAATAAGAGTAGTCGAAACGTTATGGATGTGAACGACTGCTCACGGCGTCTAGGTTTTTTGTCTTTTGGCTTGATCGACGGTGAGGTTTGCATTAGCATCCCAGGCGCAAGTAGGAATGCACCAAGCAACTCCTCAGATCCCAAGAAGCTAGGCTTTTAGCTTTCCCACAACTTCATGCATCTTGGGCTAAGAGTGCTTCACACTCAAATGCGAAGTCTTGATCAGGTTTTGAGTCAACACGGACCGACCGATGGTCGAAGCCCGTTCATTGTCGGAAAAATGATTACTGATCCTCTCGACTTCTTTGGACGAACGAGAGAGGTGAATGACATTTTGGGTCGGCTGCGCAAGATGGAGAGTACCTCAATTGTGGGGCCACGACGCATTGGCAAGTCTTCAATCGCTTACTACACAATGGTTCAGGGTCCCAGCGAACTCGGGGAAGAATATGAGTTTGTCTGGCTTGATGGCCAGAGTAATCACTGTAAGAGCGTTGATGGCTTTTGTGCGGCTGTAGCTAATGGAAGCTCATTAGCATATCGGAATCGCGATACCAGCAGTGCCTGCCTGATAAGCTTTGAGGATAGCGTTAGATGCCACCATAAGAAATTAATTCTTATCATAAATGAGTTTGAGCTGCTAACTGATGTATCTCGACACCAAGATTTCAATGTGGATTTCTACAACACGCTTCGACTGCTTGCAGAGCAAGGGCACTGTGCGCTCGTCACTACCTCATATGCGTCATTGAAGCAGCTCTGCCAGCACGTCCTTGGCGTCTCATCGCCGTTTTATAATATCTTTTCGGAAATAAATTTAGAAAACTTTACTGATGCGGAAGTGGACGGATTTCTTAACATCGATCACCGGGGTGTCGTCCTGGAAACTGCGGAACAGCAATTCATCAAGGCACGAGTGAACAGTCATAAACACCCACTGGTGTTGCAGATCGCCTGTGACGCGGTTTTCAAAAATAGACATCGCGGAACGTCTGATAAAGTAGTGTTAAAAGAAATTCATGAGCGAAGCAAATACTACTTCTCGCATGATTCTGTGCAGGAGGACCGAAAGATGGCGAGACAGCGATCCGAGCGGGGCGCGCCCGCACAAATCAGTAAACCCGTTGATCTGGCGATCAGCATTTTAATTCCGGTACTTGGTTTAGGTTTACTCATGGCTGAATACGGATTGCTAATAAGGACACTTTCTAATTTCCAATCCGTCCTGCTGGCCTTGGTCACTGCGCTGCTGGGATTCGCAGTGCTGATATTCGCTGGCCGCTCGATTGACATCATTGGCGAGTCGACGTTTTTTAGAATCTTTTTGCAACTGGTGAATCAAATACCCTTGTTATCGTCTTTAGCTAATAATCTTATCAGTGTCGCAGACACGTTCAGGAAATGAAATACACTTCGGGCCCATGATCTGAGAATTTACGATATGACATTAGAGCGTAAACCCAAAGTGTTCATTAGCTATCTGCGTTCTGATAGATCTAGAGTGCGGGAACTTTATTCTGAACTCTGTACCGCTGGATTTGAGCCGTGGTTTGACGAGATGAATGTCTTACCCGGTGAGGACTGGTATCGGGTTCTTTCTCGCGCCATATCTGAATCTGATTTTGTCTTGATCTGCTTATCAAAGGAATCAGTGAATGCGAAAGGTTTTGTTCAGCGAGAACTCCGCTTTGCTTTAGAGATCGCACTGGAAAGGCCATCTGATATTTTTATCATTCCTGTGAAGCTGGAAGAGTGCGAGGTACCACGAAGTCTTTGGTCTTATCAATCGGTTGAGTTGTATGAGGAGTACGGCCTGTATCGTTTAATCTCATCCATACGAGCAGGCATAGACCGACGAGCTTCTAAACACTTAGCGTTAGAGTCAAGGTATAACATTTCAAATGTACGAGCGTTATTGGAGGATGAGATCAGCGTCGAGGCCCTAAGGCATCTCATATACAACGTACCCAAAGCCAGAGAATTCCTCCATGACGTGTATGTGTCGGCCAACAAGCAAGAGCTTATAGATTTCGTGATCAAAGGGGGCCTTCAAGCAGGAATGCTCGATGGGCTGTTGGACGTAATTCGCATTAGCGAACCCGACAAATATAAGGCACACCAGCCTTACTTTCGATACAGCTACGAATACCAAGAACGCGCTCAAGATCAAATGCCGCTTGGTAACCCTTATGTGGTAGGAAATCCAATCCAACCAAAAAACATGGAAGTGTTCCAAGGCCGCTTTGACATAGCTACCTCGATAATAAGCGAAATAAGGAGAGACACTCAGAGACCTTCTTTGTTGCTTTACGGCAGGCGACGTATGGGCAAAACGTCTGCGCTTCTTAACATCAGCAACTTGATAAAAGATCCTACTCTAATAAACGTTTATATAAGCGGGCAAAGCGTAAAATTTCATAGCGATGTCACATTTTGTTTTTACCTCGTGCAGGCTATCAACGAGAAACTCCAAGAGCACTCCATTGATACCTCTGTATTCTTGAAAGAGGGTTTTCTGACCCAAGAACGTTACCAAAATAATCCTGTACTCTCATTGTCCGAGTTTTTTGACGAATGCGAAGCCCTGTTGGAGGAATTGCGGTTGTATTGCTTGTTATGTGTGGATGAATATGAGGAGATCGACAGTCATATAAGTACAGATCAAATTCACCAACCCGCTGAATTTGTTTCAAGGGATCTATTACTGGAATTCCGTGATACGCTCCAACATAAGCCTCGTATTACCTTTTTATTTGCCGGCACCCACTTTTTGCGCGATCTCTCGAAGGTCGATTGGTCGTCCATATTCATTAATGTCAAGACTCTGCATGTGAGTTTTTTAAGCAGAGAAGATAGCATTTTGTTGCTCACGCAGCCTGTTCCAGAAATGAGATACGAAGATCCACAGTTGCTTGACCAGATTATCTATCTCACGGGATGTCAACCATTCTTGTTACAGGCGGTCGCATCTGAACTGGTCAGCGTCCTTAATCTCTGGGGGGCGCGAACAGTGAATCAAGATGCACTGGACCAAGCAATCAATAAGGTGATTACCAAGCACAACACCTATTTCGACTTTATTTGGGACAAGGAATGTTCAACTAGTCGTCACAGGCAAGTCCTCAAGAGAGTTATGAAGAGTCCAAAAGGCGTTCAGCAAAAGCTCCTCGGCCGGTACGAGATTGAGTTGAGAGATCTGGTACGCAAAGAAATCCTGAAGGTAGAAATGGGCACGGTGCGCGTGAGTATGCCAATACTTAAGTTCTGGCTTAAGCAGAACCAGTACATACTTGCCCACTAGATGAATTAACACCTCAACCGCCATGGAAACGAACTTGATTAGAGCATTTGGGAAACGTAGCGCAACGCCGGCCTCATTGAGTCTAATTTCTACCCGTCTAACAATGATTGAGGTTTGCCTTCATCGGTTCGCATTGCGGCGAAGATGTTCAATCCGAAGGTTCATTCGGCACGTATAGCGTGCCTTTTCCAAATCTTGCTGAAAAGTGTCCAAGTCAAATTCACTCACGTGTCCCGATTGGGCCGCATCAAGAAGAACATCTTCAATGGATTCCCAACGGCTTAACGTTACTCGCGTCTGCAACCAACGTCTACCTTTCCAGTCATCGCAAAGAACTCCCCCACCTTCACGCTCGGCAAGAATTGCGGAAGCTATCTCCCCCAAGCCTATTCTCCTTGGCGTACCTAATTGGCTTATCCGATCTAGATCCGCTAGGGCGAGTTTACTGATGCCAATTTTCCCTCGCGACACCCAATCGGCTGCTGCGGTACGTGTTGAATCATGCGCATTAATACCTAGCTCGACCCGAAAGACATATTCCGAAAAAAACAGTGGAGACCTTAATAGAACAAACAAGGGCACACGAGAAATAACACAGCAGTTTATGAAGGTTGAACTGTCAAGGAGCCAGAGCGGGACGGGTACGGCTGTCAGAGTCATATAGCTAACCTCGTCGCTGCTACAAAATCTCTGGCTTGTTCAGTAGTCATATCAAGCATCTCAGCAAAGCGCCCGAAGGTTATCAAATCCTCCGTGAGTGCCCGGCGAAGTAGTTCAAGGTAATAAGAACTAATTCCCTCCCGAATCGCATTGACCCTTCGTTCGATTTGTTTATCTGTCAAGTTCAGCGGAATGTCTGGATCAGTTTTCTCAGTTCGACGAATGACAGTTGGTCGGACGGCTTGGAAAGAAGCAAGAGTTTTATCTGTAATCCACCCAAGGTCCTTAAGCTTAATAGCGACTGTTTCAGTATTGACTTTGTAATCTTGCGCTATAGTTCGTACGAATGAGGTAAGCTCATCAAGATCCCTAGGACGCTTGTGCTCATCAAAAACTCCTGTAGGCAAGAGAAACTCTGCGGCAAAATTATTCGCACGAACCTCAACCAAGTCATAACGCCCCCTGTAAGAAACCACGGATCCCTCAGTCGCCAGTACACTCCGATCTGCTAGTACGTGACAGTACTCGTGTGCTGCAGAAAAAAACTGTCTATACAAATCGTCGTCGTAATTAATCAGAACGCAAACGCCTGCCTGCGGATGTTGAATCGTTACGCCATTGAGGTTTCGATCCTCAAGACTGTGTCTGAATAAGTGGATTCCCTGGGAGCGCAAGATCTCAAAGATGTTCCGAATAGGACGATTCCCCAAGCCCAAACGTTTTCTTTCTTGTTTCGCGGCATCTCTCCCTTGATCTTTGTGCAGCCGTGGTGAGCCTTTTCCTGTTTTGTAAGTAGGAATGTCTGCTTGCCTCTTGACCGAAAGGAGAGCCTCGAGGTCTTTCTCCGACATACAGAATGAAATAAAGCGACGGATGGCGAGGAAGTCACTTGGGGTTGGCGCGGCCAGTTTCCGAAATAGCTTCTTCGTTTCGGCTTCCACGTCATCAAGATCACTAGAGATGAAATACCGAAAATCAGTCTTAAGTAATCGAGCTATTACAAGAACATAGTCACCTGGAATGGGGTCTAAAGTTCCCATTTCAAGTTTCCATATTGTGTCTTGATCGACCCCCAAAGCGTCGGCTATTTCCGCTCTTCCGACACCCACTTCCTCTGCGACTTCGCGAATGCGTCTCCCAATCTCTTTTGGACCAAGAGCCATGAATCCATCTCTCTTTCAGGCGTTGGATACAAAACGGTGATAACTTACGAAGACTCTATGATTCACTTTTTGGGCCTCGACTTGCAATTACTTTCAACTCAACGTTGTAGGCATGCTGAACGCAACTAAAACCGAAACATGGGTCCAGCCTTTTGATTCTGCGACTCTAAGCGTGGTCTTCGACATAGTAAGGTCGCGAGTGACAGAGACTCTCAAAAAATCGAGGGTCTGATCGGAATCAAATTAGACTCAGCATTCCGCCTGATTTCGGTGCGTCTAGGAGTCAGAGCTTGCCAGCAATAGTAATGATTCTGCGAGCAAGAACTATTGCCCTTGTATCGCCTTGAGCATTTTTGTGTTTTAGATAAGAGCCCACGTCGCGGATGTTTCCCTGTAAGTCGGCATTTACACCAACCAACGGCTGGACGGCTGCCTTGAGAGAATCCCGAGAGGCTGAACTTCGGTGGCCAAGATAGTTGCGAATGGCGATGGAGAAATCAACCAAACGGGCGTCTTCGGCAGCTAGTGCGAAACTTTTTGCGTACTTGGCGACCAATAGATCATTAGCTTTTTGAGCAAGTCCGGCAGCCGATCGGACGGTGATATTAAACTGTTTCGGATCAATTAGGGCTTTAGCTTGCGTACGATTGATTTTCGGGGGAAACGCAATTCCGTGGTAACGAACCACCTCGCTACCAAATTTCTCTTTCAAGGATTGTGAAACTCTTGCTTCCAAGGAGGTAAGATATGTCTTGGGATTCATTACGACATATGCCAGCAAAATATCGCTCAGAAAGCCTTCCCAAAGAACGGCAGAATTAAAGGTGAACTGCTCTGCAAGCATCGTTTCCAGCGATGCCTGATGTGTCTTTAGGTGGACAGCCAACAGAAGTTCGCGGTGATATTCAATTGCAGCGGTGAGTCGCTTAGTAAATTTGCGAACCACATCCTTGTTTTCGGATGCCATTCTCTTTTACCTGATCATGAAAGATACGATCTTAGAATCTCGGCCCGCTCTTCTCTCTTTGAGCGCTTGTTAGCTCCCTCTATCACCGTTGAGTAGTAACGAGAAGCCATCTCCGACATTTCTTCTGGTGGCTTCTTAAGGGACTGCTCCAACCGCTTAAGACTAGGTACTCCACGTCCTAAGTTAGTAGGTTGGCGAGACTGGGAATTGATGCGGGCGGCCGCGGCAAAAAGTCCGTAGAAGTCTGCTTTCTTCGAAAAGCGGCTGTCGGCCAAGAACGGCATTAATGTGGTAAGGGAGTCTAAAACTTGCCTGAACTTCGAAACATATCGGGATTTGTTTGGAAACACCACATCGTACTCGGAATAAAACCGATCCAACGTCGACTGGCCCTCTTGGATTCCGTCAATGACGACGACGAATAACTCACTTACAAACTCAACGTCCTTCATCCGTTGGGAATCGCGTCTGGTAAAAACACCGACGTTATCCCAGAAATCATCTTTGGCGAGATCCTCGACCGTCTCAACGAATTCTCCGAAGTATTGTGAGTGGCGCAGTTCCTGCTTATTCAGCTTTTCAACGACATAATTTAGTCGCCGAAATAGAGCTCTAATTTGATCGTTATCCCACCCTCTTAGTTCTTGAACAGCGAGTTGATAATTCCAAATCGATTCTTGAAGCGACGACGGGAGATCGGAATATTTCTTTCCAATGTGCGGCTTATAGATTTCTGATACAGGATACGATTTCGCTGTTGTCGCAATCAACGGCCATTCATCGTTCATGAATTCGAGAATTGCGCGTAACCGTTGTTGCCCGTCGACAACCTCATAGATCGTCGTGCGGTCTCTGCCTGATCCCTCTGTCTGAATATTGATTACGATTTGAGGAATTGGTGCACCAAAGATCAGGCTATCAATCAGAAAACATTTCTGACCGATTGACCAGATCGGGTTGCGCTGGTATTTAGGATTCAACCGCAGAGTCTGCTTCTTGTCTTCGCCGTAAAACCAACTAAGCGCCTGAGTATTGGGTTTGGGAAACGAATGGTCTGCCATCGAGACTTAGAATGGTTTGTAATAATTCTGTGCCGGTCGTTATCTATAGCATAAGGAGACCGCTTTAGTCTTGAAGATTGTAATTACATTAAGAGTTTGCGTTCTTCGCAGATTGACGTGCTCGTCAAGTGACTTCCGCACATCTGGTGCTGATGAGTAGCCAAAATTCGATTAGGGAACGAGTTCCTTGCTTTCAGCGTTGGAGGCGGATGAGTAGAAAGCGCCTTTCAGCGCGAGTGAATCCGCCCACTAACCTCCACTCCTAGCACAAGTGTGGGAACTCTGGTCGTCTCACAACCGATTACTTCGAATGTAATCTCGTCGATCCGGCTTCAGAAGATCATCTATCAGAAACTTCTTTTTGCCGACGCATCGATCATATGCGTATACGGATACACTGATACTCTCCGCGGTTGGGCTAGAGTATTCGTCCCAAGGAACCATCATTGTCAACATCATCAATATGGGCGAAGTGCGCCCTGGGAAAACGGGTTCCGGTTTATCCCTCAGACGGTAATATCGAAGTTCTCCTTGAGAATCCTGCTGCAGCAATACTGAGCTATCATTTGGATGTGTATGGCCCTTGGGGAGCGTTACTTCAACGTCGAAATCGCGAAGAATTAGTTCGCCAGTATTCTGAACTCGCACCCTTAAATCGTACCAATCAATTCGTGCAACGCGGTCAGGGGGGTTAAGCCATGGTTCGATAAGAGGTTCGACCACAGACGAATCCATCTGAGCTGGTGAATTGATTGTTTTGGGACCGTTATGGGATGGTTGGTCTGCCGTAGTATTTTGCTCTTCAATTGCCGCTTCGCGCGGCGTCAAGGTTCGACTCTCGGAAACATGTGCATAAGCACTTTTAAGAGCCTGAGAGAACTCTTGCGCGTCAGGTCGATCCTCCCGATTCTTCGCTAGACCGCGGTTTACAACCTCCACGAAGTCCATCGGAATATCCAAAGAAGGATCAAAAGCTGGGACAGCCTCAAACTGATGCTTGGAATACACGTTTGAACCCGAGAATGGCGGCGCGCCGGATATCATTTCAAAAAGGATGGTTGCTAAGCTGTAGACATCAGAGCGCGCATCCAATTCTTCGCCACGACACTGTTCGGGTGACATGTATGGCGGCGTTCCCATTACCATACCGACCTGAGTTATCGCTGACTGATCATCCGATTCCCGCATCTTGGCTAAACCAAAATCGAGAACTTTTATCTTTTCTCCACTCTCAGCGTTGCCCCGAATAATCATTATGTTGTCGGGTTTGAGGTCGCGATGAATTACGCCGTGGTGATGTGCGAACGACACTGCTTTACAAATTTCCCCAAACAACGCAACCGTGCGGTCAATCGTAAGCTTTTCTTCGTCGGCAAGAATCTCTTTCAGGGATTTGCCGTCGACAAACTCCATCACGATGTAAGGTCGAGGATCAGGTTCTGGAGTTTCGTCGATATCAAGAATGTCGATGATATTCGAATGTTCGAGACTTGCCGCAGCTCTTGCTTCACGCAAGAAACGTTCGACGAAATTCGGATCCGACACAAACTTCTTGTCAATTACCTTGATCGCCACGTCCTTGCCGAGCCTACGGTGCCTTGCACGATACACGCGACCCATGCCACCTCTGCCAATCTCACTAATAATTTCATATTTACCTTGCAGAACTACGCCAACGAACGAGTCTGACGGAGTGGAAGGTAAAGGCGGCAACATCGGAAGAGTCGAGTCGAGCACCGATTGCAACGCGAAGCCGCAGTCGTCACAAAACCTGGCTGAGGCTCTCAGCGAATGATTACAGTTGGGACAAGTAACGCTTCCTGCGCCATCCCTCGGTTTTGTAGCTGCTAGCGACTGTACTAACCTTCGACCCTCAGCAGTTACGCCTGTTACAAGCACGCGAACAATCTGTTGCTTTCCAGTGTATGATTCGCGTTTAGGTCGGCAGCCCGTGAGCAAATTCCTCTCACCCAGTTCTATCAATTCTTCGGCCTCGACCTGGAAGGAATTCATGTCGTCGACCGAATCGCTTTTTGGCGCGAATATTTTTTTGCCGTCGATGACCTCACGCAAAAGGTCAATTTGCGTCGTTGTGGGATCCATAGAGTGAGACGGGGATGATACCAGATGCGCGCAGAACGCGCGTATGGCAAGCGAAGTGAACGGAGACCAATCGAACACTGAGCATGACCAAGAAACGCATGTTGGTGTAGATTATGGTTATGAAAGTCTTGGAACTTCAGCTACCAGAACAAACCGCTTCGAAATTGCAGGAAGCTGCGGAGCGCCTGAGTGTCTCTCCCGAACAGTTGTCAATCCTGAGTATCGAAGAAAAGCTTGCGCAGATCGAGGATCAATTTCGTCGCTCGGCTGAGTACGTGTTGCAAAAGAACGCTGACCTCTATCGCCGGCTTTCCTGATGCGTTACTTATCTCTTCACGAAGTCAGCTCGCTACATTCGCTCGTAATTGCACAAAGTGGAGGAAGCTCGGGCTTAAGAGATCGTGGCGCTTTGGAATCAGCCGTGGCGCAACCTGAAGCTAGTTTCGGTGGTGAGGACTTGTATCCAGATCTCGCGAGCAAAGCTGCGGCGTTGGGCCATTCACTAATTCAAAATCATCCGTTTATAGATGGCAACAAGCGTGTCGGTCACGCCGCGATGGAAGTATTTCTCTTGCTCAACGGCCACGAGATTGATGCGTCAGTTGATGAGCTGGAGACGATCATCATTGACGTTGCGAGCGGGAAGCTTTCAAGAAATGAGCTGAGCGACTGGTTAACTAAACACATGGTTGTTAGCGATCGTCCTTCCTCACCTTAGCGATGCGCCGCAAATCCATGCACTCAGAGCATGATCGCATTTTGGAAATGCCGCTCCGTCAATTTGTCAGAGTGCTGCAGGCTGTGAGCGCGGCATTTCATCAAAAACTTGACCGAAGAGTTCTCTACCAGTTCGATGCTTTTGAACACCACCCCATTGCTTAAAAAAGAAAGGGACGTTCTTGTCGCGACATTGACGATAAATCGACTCGACCCAAGTTGATTTCATGGGACGTGCACCGGGACCTGATTCACCACCTACAATCACCCAGTGGATGCCGCTCAACGGTAATCGATCAATTCGACCTAACAGCGGCTCGACTGAAATGAAGCGCACCGAAGCCGGGACAGCTCTAAGAAGACGCGCACGATAGGCGAAATCTTGATTCTCTACACTGACCCCCATCCAGATATTTGGACTCCACTCCAGTTCGCCAGCAACTTCAGCCAATCGTTCTGCACGCTTGGTAAGAACCTGGAATTGATGTTGAGGACAATTACGCATCGTTTCGAATATTCGACGAATGAAAGTTAAAGGCACTCGTTCTTGAAATAGATCCGACATTGAGTTTACGAAGACAGTTCTGGAACGCTTCCAACTTAGCGGAAGGTTCACCGTATCCTCATGCAATGTGACCTTGAAGCCGTTCTGGTATCGTTCTGCGCCCATCGCCCGCAGCCGTTTTGACATGACCTCGGCATAGCAATGCTTGCACCCTGGACTAACCTTCGTGCAGCCGGTCACAGGATTCCACGTCATCTCGGTCCATTCGATGTTGCTCTTCTTCACCATTCCCTACCTAAACTTGACGTACATTAGTTTCTCTTCATTAAAAGTGCCTTTTCGTCGTCGTGGGTCCTTCGTCTTGACCTCTTCTATCAAATTCCGTTGCACTTCTAAATCTCGCAGCATACTCTTCGGATTCGGAAAAGGACTTTCGTTTAAGGCGTGATCCCGTAACTCATCGTATGTGGCTTTTTTGCCACGAAACTGATTATACAAATCAAGGCTATGCTGCTTTGGGTCATCGAAACGGAAAAGCGAGCTCTGTACGACTCTTGCATCAGAAAAGCAGTAGTCACCGCTTTGATCAATCCTGCGCATCGCTTCCTTCATCTTTTCCAGTCCAAGCGGATGCTGACTTGCGAAGACTAAATAGTAATTCAAGGCATAAGCAGACGTTCGCATCTCGAATGCAAAGACATACTTAACCTTCGGAACTGATCTCAATTTCGCTTTGTATAGTTGAAGAAGCTTCCGATGCAAAACTGGAGATGGATCATTGGTGTCGAGCAGTGTGCGCCAGTCGTCACCGTCAAAAATCGCGTTCAGGTTCTCTTCGTGTGCCGCGCGCTCACCTGCATGAAAGATACGGCCAATGCCATCTGCGTCAAGGTTGAGGAGGACTTCTGAGCAGGGGCTCGCAAGAAGTTGTTTTACGGTCGAGAACGGAACGCCTGTTGCGCCGAACGGATCAATGAAGACAAATAATGGATGTTGGGCCGTGAACGGACGCGGTACGTCTGCTAGCACTTTCCGCAAACCTGAAGTGAATTCGTCATGGTAACAGTGAGTCTCAATATTTCTTCCGTGCTGAGTCGACTCAATCTTATGTGCGAGATGCTTGTATCGATCATCGTCAGCCTCAATAAAAGCGCAATGAATTTTACCGGCAACCCATTGCGATGCCGTAAGCGCAAGTGCCTCTTCCGCGGCGCTCAGAGCGGCGAGCGGAGAGCCGGTTGCATAATTCAAATACTCGCCAGGACCAGCGAAGCCATCCACATACAGCAAGTCCTGCCCACGACGGGAACGGCCCAGAATCTGAAACCAAGCAACCAAATAGGCTCGGAGCATTTCAATCTTAGCGATTGTATGAGGCGGAGCGTTCCAGATGGTGGGAAATTTTTTTGGAGGCATACAATGTTTGCAGATCGGGTCAGAGGTGGAAACGTGGTCTAGCACGATCACGTGGGTGCGTCGCCGATCCGCGGCCTGACATTCTACCTTAATACCTTGCTGATTTTTAGTGAGAATTCGGTGTAGCCGTGACTGCCGCAAGCGGGGAACTCAAACCTCATCGCGGAGTATGTTGCCAATAATTCCAAAGTTTTTGGACAAGTTGGGGTCCGGGGTTACTCATGAAAATCAAACCGCTGCTATGGCGATAGCTTCCTAACAAACTCAACTACGCCACCCGGTTCAAAAGAAAGGGTGTGACCGCTAAAGAACTGACGATAACGGTTGCGCTCTTCCTCGTAACGCCGATGGCCGTCGCTCGTTCCGTCATCATACAGGACAACTTCGACCTCGGCTTTCTTGTGAACCATCCGCGAGAGAAGTTGCCTGAACTCAAAATCTGCGTGGGGCAAAGAGTAACCGATGAAAACCAACTTCTTCGCCTCCATCAATTCGACGGCTGCATTTTGCCAAATGAGTTTTATCTGAAAATTGCTCAAGTCTTTCAGGAAGGTCGGCATTATGAGCGAGCCTTGCAAGGTGGCTTTTATGTCGTAGCGCTCGCAATGATGACACCTCTTGTTGTTAATGAAATTTGGAATGTTGATCTTCCCGTCGAAGGAGACGAAAAGCCGTTGGCAGTTGGAACACTGAAGCCAATTCATCGAACCATGAATCTTCAACAGCTTCACGTTGTAGCCCCTCGATCCGAGAGTCCACAAACCCGAGCGAATACGCTCTTCTCCTGAGCCAACGGAACTGATGTAGCAGCAATAATCCACAACACCAATTGGCTCGTAACCGCCCGTTTCCCAATTGTCATGCTCACCCAACGCTTGGTACAGGCACTTATCGAGAACAATGTCCCAATTTAACGATATGACTGAGCACGGGTCATACTCTTTTGCCGCATTCGCGTCGCTTGTACCTCGTGCCTTCGCGGCGCGAACGGAAGCTTTCTGGACCAAGAAGTTGGCGAAGTCGCGGACATATTGTTTCGCGCCGTCGGGTTTGGAATCGAATGCTGCGTCTATAGCAAGCGAGATAAGGTACTCCATTTGACCGCGAATGATTTGGAGCTTGGCGGGGGTTATATTCCGCAGCGGTACACCGTCAGCCAAGCATCGATCGATTGGAGTATAAATGTCCTCAAGTGAAATTCCATGCACACTCGTTCGAGCTACATTCAAGACCTTCACGAGAAAATCCCGGAGTGCTTCTTTAGATTCCCGAATTCTCGGTTTCGTTTCTGGAAGATCGAAGGCCAGCTTCAGCAACGATTCTTGTTTTGGCCCTCCGGCTGGAGCAGAAAACCCCGCTCCGAGAATGTACACTGTTTTTTCTGAGCTCATTAGGCAAGTCGTCCTGTGAATGATCTTTGCAATATGGACTGGCCAGTAATTCGGACCGACGGCTACGATGAGCAACAGGTAGGTGCGAATTTCGTCTCCGGTACTTTATTGACCAGCGAACTAATCGATTGTAGAGGCCCAAGCAAGTATCTAGAAAGACTGGTGCGAGTTTGTTCACGATAGAATGAGGCAGCGTTCGTAATTCTCCAAAGCATTCGAATGCAGGGAGTAGTTCATTCAAACTCAGCTCTCAAGTTGGCAAAAGTTTCCGAACCAGACGGTAATGAAACCGTTTCATTTTCGATCGCCGGTTGCCGACGCTCCACCTCAGCTGCCCAGGCTTCTTCGATTTCGGGATCAGCATCAAGGGTAGCAATCAATCGATCAACAAGTCGTGCTCGTTCCGCAGGCGTTAGCTGTAAGGCTGCGGCTTCGATCGTTTCCACGGTTTCAGATTCTTTTGCCATTATTCTCTCCATTCAGACTCACCAAACAATTCTAATCGAACATCATTCCATAGGATCAACTCCACCGTGCCTGCGTCGATCTCGATTAAGCGTCGCTCGATCTCTGCAGACCAGGCTGCTTCTATGT
>Ga0247688_1000093_pt1 | contig 40042 bp, 28 predicted proteins | sample CNK29_metaG_FD_182718 | JGI IMG/M metagenome (GOLD analysis project Ga0247688, IMG submission 182718) | Soil microbial communities from Purdue University Martell Research Forest, Indiana, United States - CNK29 | ecosystem: Environmental > Terrestrial > Soil > Temperate forest > Bulk soil... | reverse complement strand
CTCATGCGCCAGCAATCGCCGCCCGTTTGAAGTGTCGGGTGCAAATTGCCCGTTGCCAAACACGATATTGTGGCCGACAGTGAATGCGAGCGCGCCCACTCCCTTTGCCGCTGTGGCAGCTTGTGAGCCCGTGTGTACTCGCACGTCGTCAAGAGCGCGACCGAAACGCGGCTCCATGAAAGCGCGGGTAGCCGCGTCAAGACTCACGCCTGGAGAGTGCAATGCCTCATGCACCTCAGCTGGTGCATCATGAGACTTCTCGATTACCGTGGGGCCGCCTGAAACTTCCTTCCGCTGAAGTGCCTCCTCCTCTTCGACACTCAGTGCGCAGTTTCTCTGGACAAGTGAGCCAGGCGATTTCGAGAGACCTCTGAGATCATGATTTGACTGCGGCTCGGACATCCGCATCACTTGATCGGCCACTCGATCCGCTTCCTGCTCGTATTGATCGCCGGGTGTGCTCACCGCCAACTTTGTTTGAATTGTCTCGGCGTTGACCTCCTGGGAACAACGCGGACATCCGCCACCGCAAGCGCAGTTCTGTTTGCGTTGGAGCATTACGCCAACTCCTGCAGAAACCCTTTCCTGCGCTTTGAACAAAAGCACATGTCCTCCGCGACTCTTCAACGGCGGGATGTGCGGCAATGATTGCGTGGCAACGGCTTTCATAAACTCAGAGTTGATTAGGTCCGCTGTTTGGTGGGGGATAAATGAGCTTCGCGCTCCCAATGAAGCAACAACTCGCCGTCAGAGAAGTTCTTCTACACGATCCACCCGACATGGCTAAACGGCGCCTCATAATTATCTGCTTTCGCGCTAACTGGTACATGCCGGCTCCTTCCCAATTACCTTGCGTCTCACATCGATGGCCTCGGGCCTGGCAGTGGAGCCGCGGGCGGTTGCGGTTGGGCCGCGTCGCTGGTAAGCGCCGCGCTGAGTTCCGCAGCCGTGGGCGCAACCCAAAACAGTCCCGTCAGTGCTCGGGCGAGTTTCGCGAGGTTCCACCGCCGGTTGTTGTCATCTACGATCTCGTAATATCCGAACAGTCCGGCCAGCAGTGCCTCGGCGCGATCGTCGTCCGTGGCCAGACTGCGCCAACTGGGACAAATGTGGAAGTCTCCGATGGCGTACCAATAGGTACCGGCGGTGCTGCATCGACCGCCGCCGCCCGTCTCACACTCGTAATCCAGCCTCGCGTCCAGCTTAGAACTGATCTGATCGTAAGCGGAGGCAGCGTGCGCCAATTGCGCTGCAGACTGCCCGCCAAGAAACGTGCTCGCCTGCGTGGCCCAAGCGGCCATGAACACCGGATCAGCGTAGTAAACCGCCACTTGGGCATGGTGGACCCAGCTCTGCGCCCTGGACACAGCAGTGAACAGCGCCGCCCGCCAATCGGTGGGGCAGTCCTCGTAGGTATCGCGCACGGCCGTGCCTGCCGCCCGTCCGACGGCTAGTTCCTGGACCAGCAGTGCGTATGACTCAGCGTTCGTCAGTGCCTCGCCGGTTGACAACGAACCGTAAAGGCGGTCGCTCTGGTAAGCTCGATCTGTGATGTGAAGCGGGCCGGTGGCCGGCGGCAACGAATGGGCGATCTCGTGGATCATCGCCTCGATCTGCCAGTTCTGACTACCGCCGAAAAAGCTTGGGCAAAACACCAGCAAGTTACCGAGCACGTAGGCGCCGGCCCCTGAGCAACTGGTATCGCTCGGTCCGTGACACTCTACCGTCAATGGGTTCGGCGCACCCGGGTCGGTGCGCAAGCGATCGGCAATGGTGCGGATTCTGTTCTGAACGTAGCGCACGGTGTTGGCATCGCTAGCCGCGAAGTGCCGCAACAGGCTTAGTGCGGTCGGCTGAGAACTCGCGGTCGTCATCGCTCCCAGATAACTCGTTAGTCGAGTGTCCGCCGTTCGCAGCCATTGCTGGGCAGTAGCCACTGAGGGAATGATCGCTCGGGTCTGGTTAGGGTCGCAGATGTTTGGAGGAATGTTAAGTGTGGTGGGGGTCGCCTGGCGCCTAATCGTTGGCTGCCCGCTGCCGCGGCTTTGCAGTACATGAACCAACTCGTGGGCCAACAACCGTTGTCCTGCTGAAGTCGCTGGTGCGTAGTGGCCTGATCCGAACACGACGTCTTCACCGATCGTGTAGGCCATCGCACCTACTGCCGCTGCCGAAGCGGACGCCGTGGTGGAATTGTGAACCCGAACGTTGCCGAAGTCGGCACCGAAACTGGGTTCGAAACGCGACCTCATTCCTTGGTCCAGGGAATGACCGGGTTCGGCGAGCGCCTGGTTCACCAACGAGGGCGCGCCCGCTGTTGCGACGGACGGAGCCGGCGAAGCGGTGCTGTTCGCTACAGCGACTGGATCCCTCGACACCGAAGTTTCCACTGCTCGTTGAATGAAGCCTTCCTCCGCTTCTTCGCACTTGGGGCATTGCAAAGCGCCGGCAGTACATGGAGCGCAAGCGCGTTGCAGCGTTGGCTCAGCCATTCTCATAACTTGATCGGCCAGGCTATCCGCTTCCTGCTCGTACGCATCTCCCGGCTGGCTCACTGCCAACTTAGTCAGTATCGGCAACTTGCTTTCACAACTCGGGCAGCCGCCGCCACAGGCACACCCCCCGTTGTATGCCATTGCGTGGGAGTTATGCGAGGCGACATTAACTCCAGGAGCTGACGCCGTCTTATCGTAACAACGGCTGCTCGGTTGACTCTTATCGTCGTGCGAGATTGCGGCTGAGGTTTTCATGGACTCACGGGTGGCGGTATCGTGAACGGCGGGATCGCAGGCGAGAATTCAACCGTGAACGGTACGTCACCGGCAATGCCAGTTGCCTCCCACTGCGAGAAAGGCACCGTGGCGATTTGCTCCATCCCTGAGCCGCAATTGCCCGGACATAGATCGACGGTGTCCTGTACCGTGTAAGTCAAGCTTGGTTGCACCAGCAGCGCGCCGGTTGCCAATCTGGTTACCACGGCAGTGCCGCGCACAGATCGCGAGTCGTTGATTGGCGAGGGCAACGCACCAGCGGGACAGGCCGCCTGATCTATACCGATGTCGCCAGCCAAGTTGCCCGCGATGTCACCGATGCCGGCGAAGTTCATGCGGTTGGGATCGCCGGGAGTATTGATTGCGGCAACGGCTGTCGGAATTACCGAGGGGATGTCGAGTGTTGCAGGGCTAGTCGCCGGCCGAGCTGCGGCAAGCGCCCTGCGCAACTCGCCGATCAGAACGCCAGTCACCCGTGCAGTCTCAGGCGAAGTTGCGAAATCGCTACCAAATCGGGTGGTGAAGTCCTGCGTCGCAGTGCCGCCGTTCAGATAATCCTGCCATACCGGTACCACGCGCGAATCAACCCGCAGTCGGATGCCAAGGAGCAACAACGGGGCGTTCCGCGCAAGATCGTAACGTGCCCTGTTGATGTTGCTGTACGGTGTGCAGAACGCCGGCGGGCACCATGAAGGTTTACCGCAAGTGGTTCCAGTCGGCGGTGTCCACCCTGGTGGAGGACCCTGGCGGTCGACCAAGATGCCACCCCAGTCGGGTGGCGGAGACGCTTGGCGCAGAACCGTGCCACCGTTAACTGCATTCGTGTGCTTCTGTTGCACGACGTGCGACAGTTCGTGCGCAAGCAGGCGATCTCCGCGTGCAGTGCCCGGCTCGTAGTGCCCTTCGGCGAAGAAGATATCCGGGCCGCGCGTGAAAGCCAACGCATTGATTTCGCGCGCAGACCGCGCGGAGGCAGTATCGCGGTGGATTCGCACGTCGCCGAATTCGTGGCCGAAACGTGGCTCCATGAAAGCGCGCGTGGCTGGATCGAGCGGCTGACCGGGACAAGGACTGTTGAGAAAATCATCCTCAAGGAAGGTGTCGTGGGGATCCGAGGGACTTTCAACTCCCGCCTTTGTCTGAACATCGACTTTATTTGCACAACGTGGGCAACCACCGCCGCAGGCACAGTCTGACTTGCGTTGGACCAGATCATGGTCAAGTGATGCAGGGTACGACGGAGATGCAGATGCAGCTCGACGAGTGACCGCTGTTCGTGGTTTGCTAAGCGGCACAGTCTGTGGATACCTATTTCTTAATAACGACATTCACAATCTCCACGCGACCTGATCCAAAACGATATTTCTTCTTCGAACTGTAGAGCTCATTCCCTTCCTGGTCGAAGACTTTGACGTAGATGTCGGGCTTACGCTCGATGAGATCGCGAAAGTCTTCCCGGCGATAATTGATCTCAAACTCACCCTTGTCATCAGTTTCTGTTTGGCCCAACCGGTCGTCGAAGAGGAAGTCCTTGTCGTAAAGGCTGACAATCAGATTGCCCAGCCCCTTGCCGGCCTGATCTGCTACACGGCCACGAACGGTCCAAACGCCACGCTCAGCCACCGGGTCTTTTCTGCTCTCGCCCGGCGGCGTGCCGGTCGCTGTTCCGGTTACGACAACTTCGTGATACAGAACCAAACCGCCTTTGGGTGTCAAGGGAACGTCGTCAGTATGAAGATGCGCGCCCTGAGTGGTGAGAACGTGGACAAAGACAGGTGGCGTGAGATTATCGAGGTCGCGCGTTTCAAGATGGAAGTAGCCGTTGGCAGAAGCGGCTGCAAAACCGAGTTGCCGTATCCATTCTCCCTTCGCATCGTAAAGAGCTACGGTTACGCCGGCAAGACCACTCAGTTGTTGGTCGAAGACAAATCCGTGCAAGATCCAGGTGTCTTCTGCAGGTTTAGGTACGACGACGCGCGCGCGCTCGCTCTCGATTGCCAGTGCGCGAATCAACTCCTCGTTGGCTGCTTGCCTGAGTGCTAACTCCGCCACCCGCGGGTGATCCTCGCCGAGTTTGACACTGAGACGCGCGTGTTCACTGCTCAAGTTAGCCGTGCGGGCCGTGCTCAATAGTTGCAGGCCATCAAGGACGCTGGCCCGCATGAGATCTACTTCCGGCAACTTCTGTTGCAGGGCCTGGAGAATTTGATCCGGTGAATCGCCCGGGGCGGCGTTATTCTCTTTGCTCATGTCCAATACCTCCTCACTTGAACTGCCCTTCCAAAAGCTCGTTGAAGCTCCCGCACAAGTCAGCCTGGTTCAGAATGGTGTTAGGCACGTTCACCTTCGTCTCCGGTGGCCCGACTATTAGCAGACAATGCGTCGCCTGATTATCAGTCGTCATGTTCAGCAGGCCGAGTGTGATGCCCGAGAAGGCAGCGTGACGTCTTGCTTCCTTGAAACGGTTATCACTCACGCGCAAAGACATCGTAGATAGAAGAAAGACGTCAGTCAGGAGTATCGCTCGCGTAAGACATTCACACTGATTATCGTGGAAACCAATATCGTCAAGGCTGATAATTGCAATGGACGCGGCGAAAGCAAAATCCGCGGCGAAAGTAAAATCACTGGCCTGGTTTATTGCTGCATTTTGCCGAATGCCGAGCGGCTCTATCGCTTGCAGCAAGCACTGATTGTTGGTGAAGAGCACGCTGCCATTGAGCAGACGCCGGGAAAGCACAGCCTGGGGTTCGGATGACACGGCTGGTGTTACGCCGGCGGGCTCCGCAGCCACATTCCTGGTTGTAAACGTTTGTCCAGTACTTAGCGTTTGAAAACTCTTCAACGTGCTCGGGTCGTCAATCGCCTGTCCCAGATTGATAATCAAAACAGTGGTCGCGTTAACCTGCACCGGCTCCATTCCGCGACTGGTGAACTGATTGCCAACTACGGAGACTGGACCAAGAGCTATGGCAGTGAGTGCTCGCCCGAGCGGCGCACTGACAATATTTTCCTGCACCTTCAGTGCCGGCACTCCATTAGCCAAAATCACGCCGGGCGTGCCTGGCAGCGCAAGAATGTCGGTCGGTGCCACGCAAGCAGCAATGAAGATTCCACCGCGCGGCCCTCGCCTTGCCGAACTTGCCGGCTCATCAGTTCGCCTGCCGTTGTTAAGGATTACATTACGTGAGATCTCGACTCCTTCACCGCCCAGCAGGAAGATTCCACAAACAGGTTGAAGGTGGTCTGGTCCATTCTCTTCAATAAAATTGTCACGCACTACCAGGTCGAGTACAAAACCTAAAGAGATGCCGGCATAACCCATAAAGCTCTGGAATCTTGCGGAGATGTCCCGTAACGTCCGGCCAAGACACCGGCGAATATAGTTGCCAAAGATATGCAGACGGTTGACGGTAACCAATACTGGCCGCGCTACCGTTTGATTCACTGCAAACGATTTTTTCAAGTCGAAGAAGCCGATCACGCCTATGCCGTTGAAGCCCATGTTGAAGATGCGGTTCCGCTCGATCAGAATGTCGTACAGGTCACCAGCAGAAACGGTGTGCGTTCCACCGGCGACATCGTCGTCTTCCACGGAGTTACCCGCGTTGTCACATGGGTGGGGTTCGGGGTCTGACTCCCCAGGTACCGGCTCTCCCGCGTCGTCAACGATGCGCAGGCTCCCCAGCGTAATGCCATTGCCGATGCCGCGCGCAATGACATTATTGATGACCCGGATACGTTCGCATGTTCCGCCAAGCTGGAGACCGCCGAGTCCCGCCTGTGCGGGAGTAGCAAGATCCGGATCGAGAGGACTTATCAATTCGGAGCCGTTCAGGCGCCGTTCTACTGCGGCTACGAAAATCCGGGCCTCTCCCTCGGCAACGAGAATGACGTTTTCCTCAATCAGGCAATCCTCGGCGATAACAAAAATGCCCGGTCTAAGACTCGCCACGTCCTTCATCTCTACGCGACAACGCCTGATCGTTACGTTGAAAGCAATTTGCACCTCGACGGCGCTTCGTTTCGCGGCCCGCACAAGAAGGTGCTCCAGCGTGACATCTGTTGTCGGCAGAACCGAAAATCTCCGGTTAGCTACAGCCCTCGGTGAACCATCAATCAAAACGCCAATACCAATGTCGTCAGCTTCAATCGACAACGACTGGATGCTGATATTTTGCGAGGCAGTTACGTGAAACACCGGATCGGCGTTTGGACGGCCCGCAGGCGGCGACGAGAAGACGCGCGAACGAGTGCCACAGCCTTTGATTGTGATATTTCGCCTGCGAACGATCCTTATGTTCTCTTCATAGTTGCCTGGCAGCACACAGATTTCGCCGCCGTCCACGGGCAACCGATCAACCGCCTCTTGAATACTGGTGAAATCGCCGTGACTCTGAACACCATCGCCGACGCGGTACGTGCAGCAGTTTTTCAACCGTGTTAGTGGCGGAAAGATTACGCGGCAGTCTTCCAGGCCGGCACTCGGAATCGGGTTTGCGGTCCAGGTCAACTCAGCCAGGGGCACCCGGTGATAACGTATGCCCTGTGGTGGTTGATTATTTATAAGCGTGGGCGAGTTTGGAATCTCGCCGGCGCGAACGGAAAAGATCCAATAGTCACGAGCACTGTATTTTCCTGCCGCTACCGGATCGAAATCGAGCAGAATGCCGTCCTGCAACCCAACTGGACCACCAACAAAGTCGCTGAGCGGTTCAATGCCATTCCAAAGACGAAAGAACACGTCGGCACCGGACGTCGGCACGGCGCCGAAAGTTGTCGTACCACTGAGCGTGATTACGCCGTCTGCGCCAAGGGTCGCTTCTGCTCCGTAACTAACTCTCCAGTGACCGAAATTGCCGATTGGTGAAGGATCGAACTCGAGCGCTTCCAAGTAACAAGCGGTCAAGCCGGAGTTGATAACCGCTTGCAAGTTCGCACGGACAGTAACAGTCTTCGGAGTCACCGCGCTGTCAAACCGGCCGCGTCCCACGATTCCACCGTTGTACTGGGACCATTTGAACATCGACGTTGGACCATCAACGTCGGCGATTTCAATGCGGTAAAGATTGTGCTCGAAACCAGTGTAGCCTCCGCCCTCGACGAGCGGACAATCGGGAGTACCCGACGGAGTAATAGGTTGCAGTGTGACTGTTAGCTTGCCTTTGTTTTCAAAGTTGTCTTTGAGGCGATCGATGATGCTGCTGCAAGAGTCGTCAGCATCGAGTCGAAATAGCCTGAAGGCAGCAGAGGTCAAGACTCGTTCAGTGGTGTCGGGATCTCCGAGCGCGGGTTCAAAGAGAAGCTCTGGTATTTGAAAGGCGCTTAACTCTTCGCGCCAAACCTCGAGGATCACGGCATCTCTTGTCACAGGAACACTGGGAATCGTCGGGAAAGTCGCTGCGGGATCCTGAATCGGCGGCTGGAGGTAGCGCGCGACGCGCTTGACGCCGGCGGCTGGGCCATCGAGTTCATAGAGTAAACCATCAGCCCAAACTCTGCCCGGCATGACGGTAAGTTCTATTCTGTCGGGAGGCGTTTTCAATTCCGCACCGGTAATTTGAAAACTATTTGGCTGGCTGGAAGGAATCGCGGCGACGCCGGCGCCGATAATGTCCAAGCCGGCTGTGTCCTGCCAATGGTTGGTGAGGTCGGTTTGTGCATTCCAGTCAGCATCGAGCAAAACTCGCCCTTGCTGATGTAATACGCCGACGAAGTTTTGCTTCTGCTCGTCGCGCCAGCTTGAAAAATCGCCTCTCATAACACTCTCCTCACGTGACCGGTATCAGCAGCGGTCGAATACCCACTGGCATGAACTCACGAAAACGAATTTGAAGATTGCGCCGCTTGTGCGCTTCGGAGAGAAAACCGAAAGCGCCCATGGCGTCGTCCTGCGGACCCTGCTCGCGAATGCGTTGATCTGTAGTATTTGCAAGCTGACAGTACGCCGGATTCCCAAACACCTCGCTTACAAACTGAAGCTGCGCGATCGTTTCCCCCGCCGTATTCATTCCTTTGACACAGGCATGACTCTGGGGCAGACGATCCAGGGGCTCGCCCGAAAAATAACTGAACTTCAGACAACCGATCTGATTGTTGAGGACCTCGAGCGCGTGTACCCAGATACCGCCCCGGCCTTCAATGCTTTCAACCCTCATGCGTCCCAGCACGGTGATCCCGCTGACCTGCGTCGGTGGTCCATAGCGATTGCCCGGATCGGTTGCATTCGAGACGGCAAAGTGTGAGACCGTATCGTCGATTCCCTGCCCTGAATCAACAATCGAATCTGCCAGTGACAAGCTGTAAGTGCTGTCTAACAGGATCGGTCCGGAGATCGTTCGCGAAACAATAATCTCGGGAATCTGGTTGAATGCTCTTTCCTCGTCGCCGGCGAAGCCGAAAGGCTCATGAAGTTCAATCGAGGTAAAGACTGGAGCGCGCGTGCCGTCGAATTTCCTGAACCCGCCCGGATCGAGCGTACAGTTTATTAACTCGAGACGATTAACAGCGGCGCGGCCGATTAACGGCTCATTAGCCGCGAAGGTCTCCCCTCGCGCCAGGTAGATGCCCTCGAGCCGAACCGTAAGCCGGGCCATCACCGCGTCGAAACGAGCCTGTTCAGCGGCGTCGGCAGTAGGACTGGCGACGTTGGCCGGGCGAAAACGCAACGGTTCCAGCAACTCGATAATGGGTCGTTGATTGCTCGCCGCCCGGATTAATAACGGGCTGTTTACGCTGAGATTAAAGCCACCAGCTTCGACTACGGTCTCTTCGACAAGGTCAACGTCACTGAGATCCAGCACGTGGGTCAGGCTGTCCTGGATTTCAATAACAATCGGCCCGGTGGCGAGATGAATGTCTTGCAGCGCATCTTTGAGCAACCGGCCGTCGCGGAGATTAACGGTGCGGAAATTCGGACTGGTAGTTGGTATGTCCCAATCAGCGGGGACTGGTCCACTCGAGGTTGGGTGTGCACCCACCGGTCCCACTGCTCCGTAGGTATAAGTCAACAACAGATTATCGAGTAGCGCATCGGCTTTCGCTTCGTCTTCAACTCTTATCAACAACCGCCCAATGATTGGATCGATTGCCAGTTCATGGTCCACGAGTTCTGGCACCACCCCGCTCTCCCAGCCACAAAGGTTTGCTCCCCTGACTTGCCATTGGAGTGCCGGTGTTCCGACCGTGGGCCAAACTTCTCCGGGAAACGCTGAATCGGGCAGATGCAATTGCAGACCCACTTCTGCCAGCTCTATTGTCGAAGGGTCCAACGCTGTCTCATCGTACGATTCGATAAACACATACTTTTCAGGTGCTCTGCCCGGCACTCCTAACAACAGTCGTTCGATCGGAATGGGCCCCGGCACTTCGTCGAGTCGCGATACAAACGGCGGCGTTTGCGTGAGGTCGAGTGCGTTCTTTCCCGTCCGGTTGCGATTCAATAGATCAAACCGGCCAATATTGAAGAGCCGCACCGGGACGCCTTCCGGCGCGTTGCCTGCGAACACATAAGGCCGGCTGAGCGCGTTCACCGGAACCGGACTGACATTGATGCGCACAAAGAAACTGGTGCCAGGCCCGGGTATCTTCTCCGCAAGGGGCTTCGACAATTGCACTCGGTAGGCAGCCAACCGCCACAGGAAAATTGCGAGATTGGGAATGTTGTAGCGGATACTGGAGAGCACCGGAGGCTTCACATCCACCGTGTGTGCGAACGGATCGAATGGCGTGTTGATAAAACCCGGGAGCGCCGGATCGCGCAGGGGGATGGTACCGCCTCTGATTGGACTTTGCCGCTTAATCTTCGTGACGATTGGTTGGCCTGGTTCAAACTCGACGAGGCGATACGGTGGTAGTCCGCCATCGTCGGGCCGTTGATGATTGAGATGTTGGTTCCAACCGAGACGCTCGAACAATTCGACTGAGTGAACACCCCACTTTGTCAGGTTGTAAGTCAGCAGTTCGATTGCCCCGAGAGTTCCCTTGCGGCGTCGCAGGGCGATGGTGTCCGCAACGTCTGCGCGCAACGACCAGGTCTCACCCTTTAAATGACTGGTGCCGACGAGATCGCCAATGTACGGAATCACCCAGTCGTCACAGGTTTCAATAAACAGATCGTTGTAGAGCGACTCGATGTTTTCATGAATCGCGCCAAAAGCCTCCTCGACGACGGCGAGATAATCCTTGAGTTGATCCGGTGGAACCTGCTCCGCATCCTTAATGCGGTAAATCTCCGGCAGCCGTGAGAAAAGAGGTACGCGTTTATCGGTCATCTCAACACGCCTCCTTCACAAATTCAACAACCGGTGTCAACGTCAGATGGGCCGTGAACAAGCTAAGGATTCGGCCGGTTCCGGGGGCTATGCTTTCGTTGAGACCGCCGCTCGTGGCATCGATAGTGATTGTCGCAGGATCGTCCGCGTCGGGAAGGGCGCTAAACACTCGCACGATGGCCCATTTCACTCCCGCAACACCCTGCACGACACCCAGGATCGTGTTGGCGTATTCAGACTGCTCAAACTGCCTGCTCCTTAAGGCGAAGAGACCGGAACGACTCCCGGAATCATCGGCTTTGCCGCTGTTTGTTCCCAGCGCTAATGCGATCTCCTGAAGCACTAACGCTTGATGAAAAGCAGGATCAAAGGCGACATCGACGGCGACTCGCACGTACTGGAGGCGGCCATGCTCAACGATGATCGAATGACGGTTTGGCCCACGACATCGGTTGTATTGCCTGATCACTTTGGTGACGGCATTGGTTTCCTCAACGCGTCCGGCCTGCATCAACACGGTGATCACTATTGCCGGGATGTTGTGGTGTAGTTGCCAGGCAGCGCGCGCCCTGACGACTCCCGAAATGGCGGCGACTTCCGATTCGAAATCCTGTAACCCCACCAGTCGATCGAGACTCTGTACTCTTGCCGGCGCCGCGTCTCTCGCGTTATCTCCCTCTTCCGGCTCAGAGCCACCGCTGGAGGCGCCGGGCATTTGGATCTTGTCCAGGCCTTCAAGTTTTCCACCCTGAACTTTTGTCCCTTCCTGCAACGGCCCAAACGCGCCGGTGCCGGTACGGAAAACTGCAATTACGTTTTCAAATCCGGTCGGCAGCCTGGCGCCGTTTTTTCCGTCGCCGAACTGAACGTAACTGTTGTTCTTTGCGTCTTCGCGAACGATGTAAATCTCTTCGTCCGGCTGGCGATCAAAAAAGGTCGTTACGTTGTTCCATAGTCTGTTGTTGACGAAGATTTGAAGTTCAGGTGCTTCCGGCGGCGATTGGCCTACTGAACGCAGGTAAGTGAGCGGCGCTGAAGGGACCTTGAACGTTTGAAAGATTTGAGTGTTGTCGCCACTTCCCAAAACCGCTTCCGACTGTGTCTTGCCCTGCGTGGCATCAATCAAGTTTCCGAAGACGTCAAGAAAAGGTTCCTCATGCTCGAAAGACGCGTACCGCAAAACAGTATCCAAATTGAGCAGGCGGAGTCTGGGCCGATCCAGCGGTAGCAGAACAGCAACAGTTTGGACAGTTACCGTTTGCGGTTCGGTATCCGCGATGATCAGACTTCGATTTGTCAGAGTTTGCGCCTGCTCGTCAGTTCCAAAGAAAAACAACTGGCTGCCGGTTGTTTCAGAACTGTTAACCAGTGCAGCATTTAGCGTGAGAAGCGGGGTGAGCACTTCGTAGAACTGAAGCTCGCGTATGTCAGCGCTGTTCTGACCAGCGACGGCGAGGTTTGTGTTCAGTTTCAACATGCTCGTTGTTCCCGTCAGTTGTCCCCACTGCATCGGCGAATTTGTTATCGAGAAAATTTTTCGGACGGCGACAGTGTTTCCCAGTTGCATGAGGAAGATCGCGCCGTTTGGTAGATCCTGAACCTCGACGTCTAAAGGGACCTGATCGGCTTGCAACGATGGCGAGACGACGTTGACAGGGGGAGGAACAGAAGGCGCGGTGAATGCGGATGCAATCGAGGCACTTCTGGTTCCAGCAAGAACAAACGGAAAAAATGTGCTGACAGCGGCAACCCCTCCGATTCCGGTCGAACTCGGAGCAGAGCCCGAAGGAGATGACGTTGTAACGCCATTCAAACTTCTTTCGAACGAAAGCGCCTGCTCATTGACTGTGCTGGTTGTTGTGCTCGATCCAGATGGACCGGGTGTGGTAGTCGACTTGATTGGCTTTGAAGTATCGATAAACGCCTGTGGTGCGTTGAACCCGAAATGGTGAAACGCGCGGCCGAGTTTGAATGCGGCGACGGACTCCGTCCCGCTCCGGTTCAACGATCCTTTGATCTTGTAAATACTAGTTCCGTGCTGTTGACGCACGGAGTCGATGATTACGATTTCGGTATTGATGAGTGTGTTTGGTCCGGATGGATTGCCAATCAAGAGCTTGTCATCTTCCTTGAGCACGATCGGTGATTGGTCCGGATCGGGCGAGGTGATAAAAAACTCGGTCGTATTGCTGTCGACAGAGATCTGCTGTAACGGACGAAAGAGATTGAAACGACTGAGCCATGGATAGGCGACCAGTTCGCCCACGGTTTCAAATTCTGCTTCCTTTTCAATGCCTTCCACTTTGGCTTTGACTGAAAAGCCCCTGGGAACGGTGATCGCCTTTGTGCCTTTTACTTCAAACGCAAACGTACCGCGCCCTCCGAGACCGGGCGACAAACGATACCCAAGTAGCCGCACGAGATCGGAAATGCTGTCGCGCCACTGCGCCGTAACGAGGAACGCTTCGTTGGCATACAACTCCTGATAAAAAGTGAGAATGTCACCGAGTATTGCTGCGCCTTCCAGCAGAGCGATGCCTGGATCGTCGGCCTTGCGATGGGTCCACTCGACCAGAGTTGAAGCCGTGTTGAGTTGGCGGATCATCGACTCGCGAAAATCCGCGAAGGTTCCGATCCGATAGTTGATGTGTGACAGCCCCGGCCGATTCGGCGGGTCGTCAGGGCGCTGCGGAAATCGCAGCGGCTGGGTGCAACTATTGACGCAGGGTTTGCTCAACTGCGGCCTCCCTTCACGTCGAAAGTAATCGAGCCTTTCTCCATGTGATCGGGATCATTCAACACCTGGATGATCTCGTTTGGCTGGAGTTTCATTTCGTGATCGGCGTCAAAGGTGGTTTGCTCGTTCCAACGCTTGATCGTCACGGACTTGACGTGATCCACGCCGATCACCTGATGGATGCGGCCGATGATCTCGCTCTGATGAAGGGTTTGACCGAAGGTCCAGCGATCGGGATGGAAGAATGCCAGCCGGCCGTCGGGCATATAACTGTTGGAAAATTCCTGTTCCAGAATTATCCGGATGTCTTCCCTCCAATAATCAGGATGAGCACAAACGATCGCGACGATCTCGAGCGGTACAAAGCGCGGCGGACGAATTTCGAGATCTTCACCGATGAGCCGCACAGCATCCAGATGGCGCGCGATTCTTTCCCGCACCGGCGCCTCGAGTTCGGTTGTTCCCTTTGGATCGATAGTGACGCGAACGGTGCGCCAGCTTCCGGTCCACGCGTAACTCGCGGCTGCGCGCGAAACCTCACTCAATTGCTCAGCCCGATCGACGTAATCTTTCAACGTGATGGCGCGAAGCTGCCTCGCTCGGTAAGCCTCCGGAACACGGCGGGTGATTTCTGCCACGGGCTCGGGAGCGCGCCCATCGATCACATCAAAAGGATTCCAGCACTTTGTAATGGTGGTGTTGGACGGCGTGCCGCTGAGCGTGGCCGGGTCGAAGAAAATGAGCTTGTCTGAACCGATGTTACCGTCGAGTCCATTCCCGATCTGATATTCGCACCTGACCTTCGAGTCCTTTGGCAGCAATTTGCCGTTGATGCCGTTGCCAAAGCGAATCGAGCTCTGGCCATTCTCATCCGTTTCAACAACGAAGTGGTCACCGTTCTCATCGCTATCGTCGCTGTGAATCAGGTTTGGCAGTTCATCCCACTCGTCCTCGGCACCAGGCGGCTGGCTGATGAAAACCGATAAGGTGGATTGGGGTGGAACGTCACCGCCGGGAGGCGTGTTTCGATAAGCGAGGATCGGTTGCGGCATCTCGCACAAAGCGACACTACCGCCGAGCCGCTGATAATGAAACTCGTTCGCCGTGGTGAGCGGTTTGTCCGGCTCGAGAAAAATAGTTGTTGCAGGTGCTCCGTGGTAAACGTTAACCAGGTTGCCATGAAACATTGAGACATTTTCGACCTTGCCGACGGGTGGCTCGCAATCGATCGTAAAGCAGTAGCTCGACCGCAATGCGTCCGGCTTCTCCCAACGGATGTGCACGAACCACTCGCCGGTCACCGGATCGAGTATCGCCGTCGCACCTTCATCGCCCGGAAGAACCCTCAATAGTTGTCGTTTTCCGGGATCGCGTCCGGGCGACAATCCTGTCAGAGGATTAAGCCATTCCTGAACGAGCAGGCGCTTGACCTTTCCCTCTCGGAAGAAGTTTTGGATAGCGGTAGCAGCATTTTTCTTTCCTGCGGCAGTGTTATCGATTGGAAAGAGCAGAAGATCGGCGGAGGTACTGCCTGCCGGAAGCGTAGGAATCGCATCGCTCCAGGTGTAGAGTCCCAGGCGATTGAGCAGCTCGTGCATGAATTGCCTGTCCTGGGTGGCGAAGATGACAGACGAACTATCTTTTTTCGCCTGGCCCGACCATGCAATTAACGGTGGTGGCCTGAACGGCGGCAGCGGCAAGAGCGCGTTGAGTTCAAATTGCCGAGTTGTTTGATCCGCGAGGAAGGAAAGGTCGAGTTCGAGCGCAAGCGTGGTACTGGCCTGATTTCCCTGATGGATGTGGTAGTCCATCAGACGCGCATGACGGGCAAGCGAAACGCGTTTCCGCGCCGAAGCTAAATAGGCTTCGTTCATAACGCGGTCCTGGTAGTCGCTCAATTCATCGGCCGCGGCGCTGAAGAGATCGAGGAGCACTTGGTCCAGATCGGCCTCACTCGTGGGTTGCCAATCCGGGACGCGCTGCATCATCGCCTGGACCATCGTCAGTCGAAACGATTCATAATCCTTTGCCAGGTAATCGATGACCGGTTCCGGATCTCGGGCTTGCCCCGCCTTCCATTCCGGCGCGCAGTTCGTGCTGAAACACGCTGGTCGAAACTTGAAGCCAATTTCATTCAACAGCGGATCGATCACAATTCCATCAGTGGCTGGAAAAATGTTCGTGGCTACGTTGAGGTAGTAAGTTGAATAGTCGCCCAGCGGGCTGACCGTAAGAACCATGATGGGCTGGTCCGGATTCGGAAAGGTTACGCCGGTAACCCGGACCTGTCCGGAGGCGGGACCGGCGATTACCCTGTGTCCACCGGTGATAGGAAATATCTCCTTGATAGAAGAGGGTTGCGCAATGGCTTTAGCCAGAAAGGTATTGAGAAAGTTTGTATTGAAAAAGTGTACTTCGAGCGTCGCTTGATTGGCTGCCAGCGCAGTGACGAGCAGCATTTTTATGCCGTTCGGAAGCTTGAGACAATTGAGAATGCCGAAGGTCTGGCCCGGAGTCAGATCGTTTGGCGAGCCATTGAGCACCAACCGGCTTCCCACCTGGGTGTAAATTTTATCCGGTGCGGGAGCAGGCGGTGGAGTTGCGGGCGCAACCGTAAGAAACGTTTGGCACGCCGCATCCATGGCCGTAAACACCGCAAGCTGAATTTCACGAGGAACAGTAAACATCTTGCGCGCGCGTTCGTCGCGCGCTTCGCGCTGTGCCCGGCTCCTTAGTGGTTCTTCTACGGTGAACGCCACTTCGCTCAGCCTCCGTTTCTCTGTAATCTGAGAATTCGTGAATCTTCGGTTCCCGCGATGCGATATTTGAGATCGATCTCGATCCGCTCGTTCTTCACGTTAACCTCCAACAGCTCCAGCACAATGCGATGGCCGAGCCAGCGAGAGACTGCTTCAGTAATCAAAGCCTTGGACATCGCTGCGGTAGTTTCATCTGCGCTTTCGAATACGAGCCGTCGAACTCCAGCACCAAACTCCGCGAGGAACAGCCGTTCACCAAGCGCTGTAAGCAACAACTGCACTAACTCGTCGCGCACATGTTCTTCAAGCGTCGACACTACGGCGGTCCGACCGTCTTTGCCGATGCGAAACGGAAACGAAAGGTGTTTGCCGTTGAGAGCTTTCATTGCGCAGTCGTTTTCGTCTGGGTATTCATGATCATAGCTATGCCTTGTGGCGCGCCTTCAGCATTGATGCACTTCCCGATACTGCTTCGCACCAGGACTTTTGTTTCATTAATAGTCACTTTGGCGGCGCCCGCGGTCCACTCAATCCGGATACACGGCGAATATTTTGGGCCAACAGTAAAAGGACAGCCGACCACCGGGTGAATGTCCGATTCGAGCAGCGCCGGGGTGCCGTCGACAGTTACTTTGCTATTCGACGTAAGGAGGATTGCCTGCCCACCGTGGGTGCAGGTGACCGTGCTCGAAATGGTCAAAATCTGGCCTGGCATACTTCACATTGCTTTCAAAGCACCGTTATTTATATCGACTCCGGAACTCGAGAGCTTGATCTGCCCTGAGCCACCTTTGAGTGTCATGTCATCTTTGGTCAACTTGATTTCAGTTCCACCGATGGTGAGGGTGATGTCGTCTCCAGTCAGCTTGACCTCCGCGCCTTTGGAATGAAGCAAGCGAATCTCCCCTTCGTCGTCGTCGAGAACCAGCTTGTGGCCTTTCGATGTCACCAGCGAACGTGTTTGGGTTTTGGAAACATCGTCGAGCTCATCGCTGGCCCACCAGCACCCGGTCCAGATCGGTCGCGAAATGTCGCCGGCTTCAAATTCGATCCAAACCCCGTCGTCAACTTCAGGAAGCAACACCAGCCCATGCTTCTTTCCGGCAAACGGAACGGCAGGAAGCGCCCAGGGCGATTCCTCCTCTCCAAAGACTTCCGGAACCGTTGCGGTTATCCGTCCGATCTTCAGCGGATCGTCGACGTCCTTTACCAGCCCGCGATATTTGCCGAAGCACGAATTACGCATTCGCTCGGCCATCCGAACAGTCAGTTCATCAACTTCCATCGGCATCAGAAAACTCCTCCGGGGATAAAACTCGATCCGATATCAGGCGAGGTAGAGTTGCTGATCGCCGTAAATTCCTGCGTGTAGATTGAACGTGTCAGGTTGTGAACAACTCTGGTCAGTATGTAAGTGGAACTGTAAGGATTGTCAGAGATAACCACGTCGACCGCGCGGTATGGAGAGAGAATACCGGTGTAGGAGAAAGGAATCACACTGCCGGTTCCGACAATCGAATAGCTCGCTCGCTCGACCTCACCTTGAACGGCACTATCAAGATCGACTGAGTCGTTCTGTCCGGGTGGCAGGCGATAGGTTGACCTCTTCCGGTTATCTTTGTCAGCCGCCTCACCGCCCAACAGCGCGACGTCCGAGTAACTGGCTGTCTTCGTGACAATGTTCTTGTTCTTGATCTCCAGCGTCGAAGCGGTGACGTCTCGCGGTTCGGAATGATTGTTGGTAGCGTTGAAGTCGCTCAAGTTGCGATCCGGTCCCAGGAGAACAAGGGCAGGCAAACCATCGGTCCTGGTTGGAAATTTTTTAAAGGCTCGGATGCTTTGTCCGGCCGTCGAGCCGGGCAAGACGTACGCGTGCCAACGCCGGTGCCGGCTCGCCAGCGAACGGAGAATCTGAATTTTTGTTCCGCGTTGCGCCACGACGGCTGAGGGGTTGTCGGGCTGCGCCGGAACCGAGTCGATATCGATTGGTCCCTGAATATCGTTAGCCTTCGAGAAAATTTCTCGCGCAATGTCGCTGTCGGCTCCTGTTTGATAAAACGCCAACTCATCTTCGCGATTCAGAAAGGCAGTGTCGTCATGCACCACCATAGTGACGATGCTCGTGCCTGGATACGTGCTGCGCTCTCCTTCGAAGCCGACTACCGGTCCATCGATCAAAGCAATCGGGGCAGCCTCTCCAATTTTTACTTCTATCCGCACGCGATTGTACGGACGCATCCAGGTCTCTGCTTCGCCTTCCCACTTACCGTCGTTGTTTACGAACACCGGTATCTTTAGCCGGGCTTCCCACGCCTGATCGACTGCCTGGACCACCTTCACCTCATCGATCTTATCGAGCAGTGCCTGGCTTGCCTGTTGGTTATCGAAAAAAACTGTGTATTCGATATTGGCCATTATTTTTCCGGGACGAAAATTGAACGCGGCGGCTCTAACACCAACGGATTCTCTGGTGGCTCATTTTTAGTAAGGTCTCTTGCCTCCAACTCCGTGTTCGCATCCGCAATGTGCCAAAACTTTGCTGAGTCGTTGTATTTTCGTAGCGCGATAACGTCGAGCCGATCGTTGGCCTTCAACTGTGTCGGTACACCTGGAGTGGGCGGAACTCGCCGCAGTGTGAGTGCGGTAGTGCTAGAGCCGTTGTCGAGTTTCACTTGCACCGTTTTCTGTTTTGCGTATCGCGACGACTCTTTGAACATCTTCCACTTCCTTCGAAAGCTCGGGGTCCGCCGGGCCAAACTGACGCGGTTAAAACGGGATCATGTCGACGACCTGATCGATCGTATTGGCCAGATTCGCAATCGCCTGCGCCTCTTTCGCAGCACTGGAATACTTCAGCGCTCCCTGCGCTATGACGTCAGGTGGGCCAATATCGGCCTCTTTAACTGCCAACCCAATGTTGACTTCGGCCCTCACTGGATTAAGCAGAAAGTCGTACTGCTGTTCGGTGATACTCATTGACTCAATGTTTACCGGCAGCACTCTGAACGGTCCCCAAATGAATAGAATCAGGGGATAATTTTCTCTGGGAATACGTTGCCGACCACCCGTGCTACCCCCGCCTCCGATACCCAGTGCACCGCCGATCGCGCTCAATGCGGCACCAATCACGCCACCGATGATGTTCGACGGATGGACCATCTTTTCCAGGGCCGCCAGACGTGGACCAACACCCATGGTCCGAGCCAACGGATTATTTGTGTTCAGGCCGTCCGCCGCCGTGAATTCCGCTTTCAACGTTATTTTCTCGATCGAGAGTTCACCGGCCTGCGTGGTCTCCCTTGCAGCACTGCCATTTGGTCGCGGTGGTATTTGAATGTTTCGGGTAAGCGTTTCCGGATTGAATTGAAACAGGATCACATTAGGCAGCGGTCCGAGAAAATCGCTGCCGTATTCGACGAGTGCTCCTTTAATTAAGAGTGCCATTTTATTTTCCTCAGCGCTTACTACCAGACGATCTCGGCGCTAACTTCGAGTTGACGCTCCCGGCGATTTGGCCGGCAATGGTTGCCCGTGATCCTGTTGCCGGCGACTCGTCTGCAAGACGCAATGTGCCGAGATCGATTTGCGCAATTCTGGTCAATCGCCGGCCTCGCGGAACCTTCACCTGTGCTGCCATCTGTTGGAGGACTTCGTGGCCTATGGAAGCGCTCAACTTTCGCGCGGAACTCGCGTCGCCACCTTGCAAGCGGATATCAAGATGCTCAATCGTGATCTTGTTTTTGCTCATGTTTCAATTCCATCGAGCAATGACGCATAGTTGCCCAACTGCGCTCCGCTCAAAGAACGATTCATCTTGTCGTGTTCTCTTTTGATCGCGACCAGAACCGACCGCATCGTCAATACCCTGCTCTTCTTTGAACCAGCCCCGCTTTCATCAGCGGCAGCTTGCAGGCAAGCGTTAAAAACGATCGAACGGATGTTCCCCCCGGCCAAGGGAAACTGTTTAGCCAGAAAATCGAAATCAAGTTCCGACGAATCCGAGTTCGGAGGTACCACCTGTTGCCAGATTCTCCTTCGTTGCTCGATGCCGGGAAGGGGGAAATCAATGATGTATCGGAGGCGCCGCAGAAAAGCTTCATCCAGGTCTTTCTTACGATTGGTCGAGAGTATTGCGAGACCCTTGAAACGCTCCATGCGCTCCAGCAGGTAACTGATTTCAAGATTTGCGTAGCGATCGTGAGCATCACTGACTTCGGTGCGCCTGCCGAAGAGCGAGTCGGCTTCGTCGAAAAGCAGAATCAGGTCGGAGATATCAGCGGCGTCGAAGACGCGCTTGAGGTTTTTTTCCGTCTCGCCGATGTACTTATTGACGACTTGAGACAGGTCGATGCGAAACATCGGTAGTCCCAGCTTTATCGCCAGCACTTCAGCAGCCATTGTTTTTCCGGTGCCTGGCGGTCCCGCAAATAGGACTGAGATACCGCTTTCATTCATCGCTTTTGCAGTTCCCCACACGTAATGCACTTCGGTGAGTGCACGCATCGCCTTGACGTGTTCAGCAAACTGTTGCTCCTGCTTTGGAGGCAGAATCACAGCTTCGTTCTCAAATCGCGGCTTAACTTGCGCGGCCAAATCTCCCACGTCCAGATCCAAAGCCGCGCGACAGGCTTCGATCAGATCCTTTTCGGAAATATTTGCGGAAGTGTTCGTAAGACCACTTGCGATATCGCGGATCAGTTCTTTCTCGTAACGAAAACGCCGGGAGATTTCAGCAATACAGCGCGTCAGTCCTTTGGCTTTCTCACCGAGTGCCAGTTTCCATTCGGCAAGCCGCTCCTCATAGGAAAGGGGCCGCACGTTGACGACTGGTAGAAGTGAGTTTGCAGACAACGAGGCGAGATGCTTACGATCGTCAAGCGCGAGAAAGATAGTCGCGGGGATCGTCGGCGAAATTTGGAGCGAAGCGGAACGATGCGGTTCGAGGTTCGCTTGGTATATCGAATTCAGCGGTATGAAAAGATCTGCTCCGCGCAACCAACAAAGAGTGACGACGGAGTTTAGGTAATCATGGCTTTCGGAAGCCGCCGCTCGGATCTTTGTTTCAACGACCGTTCTTCCAGCCGCCCGTGCCAGCATCTTCACAATTTCGGAATAAGCACTCCAGCGAGATCCTGCGAGTGGAACTATCCGAAGGGACTCATTCCGCTCGCTTAATCGCATCGACAACAACCGCTCGCTTTCGCTCAACTCACGATTTTCTTCCGGGCTATCCAGGACCTCGAGTCCATGCGGCCATCGTGTGTCCGAAAAGAGCAGTTGGTTTGCGACAATCGCCGCCATAGTGAGCGGCGTGTCCCAATTGACTTGCGCATGATTGGCGTCAGTCTGCACGGCTGCTTTGATTAATCCGGAGCTGAAAAGAGGATGAGCTGGATTCGCAAGAAGCAGAGCGTCGTCGGGACGATCCCAAAGTTTTTGGACCAGGCTGAGGTTGGGGAGGATTCGGCTGGGATCATTCAGACATGCGGCAATGACAGTGCCGGCATTTGCGTCGAACGCCGGGGCGAGCACTAGTGCCAGGAGAAATGTCGAAGCAGCGTCCAAACTGAGCTGTGAAGTAACCCACGCAAACGACGCTGGCGTGATATCGTTTGCAGGCGTTAACGGTGGCCCAATAGCAATCTGTTCACTCAAATAGCGGGCCGTCACATCGCTCGAGAAAAATCTCTGCTTGTGTTCCCAGAAACGCGTCAGGTCCAAGGCGGCTGCCACCTTGTCCCCCCTCGGGGGCAACGTACTCGTCTCGTCCGTTGGTTGTAGCCCGCACTCGTGCCAGCGCCAACAAAGTTCCCGTCTCAGACGTAGAGTAACTTGTCGCAACCAGTAGTTTGCCAGTTCATCATCAGCCCGCAATTCAGGCGAGAACGTTACGAACTCTTTTTGGTTTGCGACCGTAGACATTTTTGCCAAACTTCAGGGAGTTAGACTTATGACCGGGCTGCTTCTTGCTTGTTGGCCGTTAACGCGATAGATGACCCGGTAATCGCCAACCGGAACTGACTCTTCAGACACCATCTCCAGGCTCTTTGCCGATTGCGCAGGTACCCGCGGAGGTGGCGCTGGCGTTGCCTCGTCCGTAAAGTTGTCAAGGAGTCGCAGCGTCTCGCCATCACGATAGAGCGCTAAAAAGCAGTCATCGTCTCGTTTGCCAAGTAAGACGCCTGTAAGATTGATAGTCGCAAACCTCTTCAACGGGTCTAACGAATCAACTAGAACGGCGCCGGCAATTACGGCGGTATTTAAAGTCGGGAGCAGGTTGCCAACGAGTACATTGCTGGGCCGACGCTTTCCGGTCGGAAGCGTTTGGACCACTGCGACTGCATAACTCCCCGGGGAGATGTCGTTCCCGTTTGCAACTGCGCTAACAATTTCGAAAGTGAGTGTATCGGTCGTTTGCGAAACTACCGGAAGATCGATTGGGCCCAATGAAACTGATAGCCCCGACAGGTGTAGATCCGTTCCTTTGATTGTTACGACTGCACCCACCTCAAACTTTGAGGGTTCGATTGTCGAGATTACGGGTCCGAGCGAAGGAATAACTGAAAGTTTTATTCCCCCCTCACCAATAATGCCCGGGGGGACCGCGTTGTAATTGATTCCGACAAGCAGTGAATACGAGGCCGGCTCTGCGGCGGCGATCATCACCGGCCTCACTTGGAAGCCGACTGAATAGCGGTACTTTTCGTCAGTGCCCTGCATGACCTTCGAGAGCAGATCCGAATCGGCTGTGTCGAAAGTGATCTTCAGGTCTTCGGGATTGTCGGCCAACGGGGCCACGATGTTGATTCCTTCGCCCGCGAACCTCAAGTAGCTGTTCTGTTGAAGCGCGGCAAGTCCCTGGCCCAGGACTTCCAGGGCCTCTGGCGAGTCACTTTCGTTTGCGGCATCGAAGGCAGTCATCAAAAACTTCAAGACAAGCCACAGTGGAGGTGGCTGTCCCTCGTCAAGCGGATAATTCCGCAGTGTTGCATCAAATCCTGATTCATAAAGAAAGAGATTCAGCCGCGGCCCATTCCGGGCTTGTTCAGGCCTGCCAACAGAGACTCCCGCCACCTTGCCCAAACGTGCGATCAAGAGATTTGCGACTGCGCCGATCGCTTTACCTGTATCAACGAGTGCCATGGCCTGTGTTAGCTAAAACCCTCGAAAATAGCTCCTGCTCAATGCGAATGCGTCCCCGGCGCGCGGTTGTGCGCCGGCCGGTGGTCGCTCCGTCGGCTGGAGTTGAATGGGTTGTTCTGGCAGTTGCCGGGCGGGCTCTTCGACAACGATGCTTATGCTGCCAATCGAAAGACTGAATTCCTGAATGTCGTTATCCGAAGAGACATCACGTTCAAAGTGCGGGTGCAGTGATCTGTCGCTTTGTCTCTGAGTTGGGAAATCATTATCGCCTTGCTGACTTGCCAATCGATGACTCGTGATGTCGTCGCTGCTTAGCGAGGGCGAGGCGAGCCATTCGCGTATGCCTTCCATATAGTCCGGGAGGATCGCAGACTCGGGTCGAACAATCACACGCCCGGTTTCGCTACTTATATCCGGTTCGGTCAACAGCTTCTGATCGGTAAGACTCAAGTGCGCACCAACACGAACCACACCACCAGTCACCTTCGGTTGCTTTCCAATAACTTCAACCTTCGAGACAGTGATGTCCGGCCCCGTTTCAACTGGTTTTTCCAGCAGAGCTGAACGTGTTGCGCTCTGTGGAACGGAATTCGGCTCGGCCTGGTCCGGCAGTGGTCTTTCTGTTTGATTGGAAGGCATGACCATCAAAGTATTAGTTGGTATCTCAGCAGCCGCATTACTCTCACGTGAGATCGGATTGCGAGGCGTGGGACGCCTATCAAGTTCCGCCGCATCCTGACTATGGATCGCCTTCACGTCCGATTGACCAGGTAAATCAGGTTCTATCAAATCAACAGTCACAACGTGCGGAGGCGCACCACTATTCGCCGAAACAGGAGGCGGTGCAGACTCGTGCGCAAGAGCAGACGACTTGCTGCCGCCGATACTTACGCCCGACTGTTTCGCCAGGCTGATGAAGTAACCGCTCATCCCAGTTCTTTCTTGAGCACTTTCAGATAGTGAAGGCGGCGCCAGGCGGGAACCGCAAAAATCTCTTGCTCGCTCCAGTGGTAATGTTTGGCTAGCTGATGGACGGTGCCAAGCAGTCTTTGTTGCGATTGATGCAAACGTTCGATTGCCAAAGTTTGCAGGTCGATTTCAACGTTCATGGTGTTTTCGCAGCATGGACAAATCACTTTCAAACTGAAATTAACCAGCGCGTCTTCGTCCTGCATGAGGCGATCGATGGCCAAGAGCCACTCGTCGTCGATCGCCGGAAGCTCGCTTTCAGCTCGCGACTCCTCGCCCACGACGAGGGCTTGGACCATCGCCGAGACAGCGGCGCGTTCGTTCGGAAATTCCTGCGTGGCCCATTCACGCTGATCGAGTCCGCTAGGCTTTCTCAGTTGAAGGAATTGCCCGCCACAGTCAACCGTTATGAGGTCGAGCGGCTCACTCTGAATTGCCAGTAACTCGTCGAGCGTTAGTTCGACTTCCACGGTTTCCCCGCACTGTTCATTGAGACAGCGCATCGGTAGCGCCGCATTAAAGGCGCCCATGCCGATGATCCTCAAGAGCCATTCGATTCGCGTGCCTACCGTCAAGGCCCAGAGCAAATTTCGATCGGGCGACATGCCGTTTATCACCGTCGCGCAACACTCGAGGATGTCGGTCACAAGCGCGGGACGAAAAGGTTGGTTGAAGTCAACTTCGAGATCGCGTTTGTTGATGCCAAAGGGCCGGAGCATCAACTGTTCAATCGCGTAAGGGGCTTCCACCATCCGCGGGAGTTGAACGGTGTGAACAACTCCAAAGGGCGTGCTGCTATGTAGGTTTTCCAACACCAGCTTTAACCTTAATGAGGATTAGCCGGGAAGTGGAACCGGGTCTGCTTCATTTGGTTCCTTCGTGTCCGGATCGCGCTCCCAGCCTTCGAGCTCAATCTTCATTGATTCGATCGCGACGGCATTGGCATTGGCGTTCAACTCCGGAAGGGACGTGAACTCACTTACCCAGCAGTCGTGCAGGAAATAGCGAAAGACGGTGTGGCCCTTCTCATTCATCATTTCGAGAATGAGCTCTTTCTTGTAGTTCACCAGGTCCATAGCAGTGTCGCCGGAGTAAGGGTGAATCTTGTTGGCCCAGGCTTCGAACTCCGGATCGTGGGTCAGCCCCCGCTCGAGGGTGATAGCGTCGTAAGTGGTTCGCCCCGGCGACTTGTGATCGGCGCGATTATCGCCTCCGTCACGATGCTTCACGACTTCGGTGGTGCGCTTTAACGCACTCACCTTGCTGACGCCGAGTACGGTCTTTCCGTCCCAACCTATCCGGAACTTGAAGCTCTTGTACGGATCGACGCGTTTTGCGTTCTTAACAAATCCATTTGCCATCGTTCTATTTCCTTATTTAAAGGTTCAGCGGATTAAAGATCACCCACGATCTGCTGAATCTTGATGATGACGAACTCCGCCGGCTTCAACGGAGCAAAGCCAACTTCGATATTCACAATCCCAAGATTGCGATCGTTTTGCGTTGTCGTTTCTGCATCACATTTGACGAAAAACGCTTTGTCCGGTGTGGTGCCCTGAAACGCTCCCTGACGAAACAGACTCATCATGAAGGCGTTGAGGTTGAGGCGAATCTTGGCCCAGAGCGGCTCGTCATTGGGTTCAAACACAACCCATTTTGTGCCTCGAAACAACGACTCTTCGAGAAAAAGGGCAAGACGACGCACCGGCACATATTTCCATTCAGACGCGAGTATGTCCTGACCCTCAAGCGTGCGAGCCCCCCAGCAGACAATCCCGATACCCGAGAAGTTTCGGACGCAGTTAATGCCGAGCGGGTTGAGCAATCCATTTTCTTTGTCGGTCATGTTAATGGTCAGATTCGAGACGCCTTCCAGATTGGCTTCAATCCCTGCAGGCGCTTTCCAAACTCCACGGCTCGAATCGATCCGACTCATCAAACCCGCAATCACTCCCGAAGGAGCAAACTCTTCCAGGTTTCCATCCTGCAGCGGGTCGGATAGCAGCAACCTGGGAAAATAGAGCGCTGCGTTCTTGCGCACGATCGCGCTGAAACCACCGATACTTGTGGTGGCGGCATTGCCTCCCGTACTGACAGTCCAGACCCGAGGAGCATCAACGATCAGGAACGCACGTCTTCTTTCGCAGTAGTCAGCCGCCGTGGTCCATGTGCTAGCTATCGCAACATCGGTGCCTGATGCACCCGGCGTCAGCGGCGGGATGACGAGGAGGTTAAAGAGATCAGCTTTCTCAAGAGCAAAGATGCCGGTCTTGTTGGCTTCAACGCCTTCAATATCACTATCGACCAGATCACCACCATCGTTGCCACTCGTCGCACTCGCATTCACGGCAGGTGTTGGCAGGGGCGCATTCGCTCCCGTCGCGGTAACACGCGCCAGTTGAGACTGCTGCTCGAGGATCTTGGTTACAAATCGTGGACTGGCGGAGTTGACTGAGACGTTCAGGAAGGTTTCGCGTAATCCAGATCCGCCGCGCCCTTCGGCGTCTAATTTTATGGTTGGATCGTCGAACAGGATGAGGTTGAATAAGTCAGGGTCCGTGGGATCCTTCGTATCGCTACGCACCGTGGCGACGAGATTTCGGCCCCACGTTCCAATACTGGCTGCCACTAACGTGGTGCCCGTTCCAAGATCAATCGTGGCCGCGGACGTGGCGGCGGCTGTCCGGTCTGCAACCCGTACGATGATTGCCTGACTGCCCCCGTTCTGAAAGAACTGGCGCACGGCATAACTCATGGTGCTGTTGCGCGACAGCCCACCAAAAATCCTCTCAAAGTCGGCGTTGCTGGTTATGGTGACCGCTTCATCCGTAGGCCCCTTGTAGGCCCGGCCGACAAAAGCCGTGATTGAGGTTGCTACACCGGTAATGGTGTGAACACCACTTGGCACTTCCTGTATGTAAACACCGGGAAAACTGACCTGGACTGACATTATTCATCCTCCATTTGAGCGCTAAGCTGGCGCACGGTCTTTAGAAACTTCTTTTTGCTACCGAACTCGAATCGCCGAGGAGCTAAGAAATCTTTATTGATCTTCAAGGTCGAGCACGGCGCGAATGTCTTTCACTTTGCGCTTGTTGATTCGATAATGCGTTCTGGAGTCTTTGGCCTCACGTAGCGAAATTAACTCTTGGGCAACGAGCTCATCGAGGACTTTCTGCACTTGGCGTGTCTCGCGTTTGATCTTCTGGTCCAATAGCCACCACTCAACGATGCCGTCAAACGTGTCTTGCGCCCTTGCGTGGGCCGAGAGATAAGCCAATATGTCCCGAGCAATTTGACGATCGTCAGGTGCACACATATTTATCAGTCACGCCGGTGGACCTTGATACGACCGATGCAAATTCCTGGCCGATCTCAGAATGACGAATTCGTTGGTGTGTTTCGATCAGGGTGTGACATTTCCGTCCTGAGGACTTTGCTGTCTGGTTTGACTTGAGCCTGTATGTGGTGCGGTGAGGGAGGTTCTGGCCGGGTCGGTTTTGTCACACCATCTGGCAGTTAAATGTCCCGGCAACTAGGTGTCGGTTTTGTTTGCTCTGAAGCTTTGCGGGTTTATCTGGTACTTGCGAATGAGTTCGCAAAATGCACGCCGGTTCTTTTTCGCGGCGCGGGCGGCTTGGGTAACATTGCCTTGATGCGTCGCTATCAGTTGTTGGATATAAGTGCGTTCAAACTGCACAATCATCCTGGCTTTCGACTCCTTAAAGGATTCGCCATCTCTGATAAAGTCACTTTCAGGCACAAGAATTTCCGCGTCATTAATACACTCTGATTCACTCAGCATAACTGCGCGCTCGATTGCATTTTCAAGTTCGCGGATGTTTCCCGGCCAATCGTAGAACATCAGTTTTCGTATCGCCGATTCTGATAGTTTCCTGACATTTCGCTCAAACTGGTATGCATACTTTGTGAGAAAGTGTTCGGCAAGAAGAGGAACATCGTCGCGGCGTTCACGAAGTGGAGGCAGGTGTATTCCAGCAACATTCAGGCGATAATATATGTCCTGCCGCAGTTTACCTTCCTCGACCTCCTGAGCCAGATCTGTGTTTGAAGCCGCGATTATTCTCACGTCGGCATACTGCGACTTCGATGACCCCAGCGGCTTGTATTGCCCTTCCTGCAAAAACCGCAGCAGTTTCGTTTGTGCCAACAGTGGCAGACAGTCGACCTCGTCGAGAAAAAGCGTTCCTCCGTCGGCTTCAGGAATTAATCCAAGCTCCGACGATGTGGCGCCGGTGAATGCCCCTTTTACATGTCCGAACATCTCATTCTCGAATAGCTCAACCGGAATGGCGCCGCAACTAACCGGAACGAAGGGATTGCTCATACGCGGACTCAGATAATGAATCGCTCGCGCAAAGAGTTCTTTTCCGGTGCCGGTTTCTCCCAGGATAAGCACGCGTCCAGCGCAACTAGCCAGCAGCGGAATCTTTCGAGTTTCTTCAAGGAAACTCGGAGATTGACCGACCAGCAATTTCATTCCGACCTTGGCTTTCAGGCATTGGGTGGGAGCGTAGCAGTGTTGGATCTTCTCGAAAAGTCTTAAAACTCGTGGCACAACGGTTGAGATATTTAAAGGCGGTATCATGAAGTCCAACACGCCGAGCGTACCCATGTCAACCATCTCGTCGGCGCCACATTCTTCACTTATAACGATAATCTCTGCGTCCGACTTTCTGTTTTTGATTTCTTGTATGCGTTTACCTACGTGTGAAAGCTCGTGTTTGTTGGTCATTAATAGGAGGACGACCAACGAAGTCGAAAGTCGCAAGGTATTGAGAAAGTTTTCCTGAGACTGGAGGTCCCGATCATCAACTCTGTGGCAAGCGAAGTTGTCTCTGAACGAGCTCTTGAGGACGGCCGCCAGCCGCTCATATAGTTGCCCGCTAGAAAATGAACTAATTAGGAGGACACTGATTGGTTGGTTCATCTCATGACCACCTTGCGTCGAGACCGATTTTGCAACCCTTGGTATTGGCTGGATCTGGCCAGTGCGTTGAGGCACGCTGGTTAGAGGCAGACCTTGAGAAAAGTTTCGAAACGATAATCCCAAACGAACAGGCGAGTCAAGGTACGTGCTTGTATTTGTAAACCCAAAGTTGAAATGTCACCCAAATGCGCAAAGTAGAAATGTCACCTACCTGCGCAGGATGCAAAGCTCACCGCGACGCTCTTTGGCAAGCATCGAGTTCTCAGTAAAGTCGAAGAGTCTCCAGGGATGCGTCATCGGCACCGGTCCACGCTTTTGCTTCGGCCTGGCAGCCGCGCGCGCGGCCGCCGGCTGCAGCAACTTAGCTTCGATTACTTTTCCTTGTTGCTGCTCTTGTTCGCAGTAGATGGTGTATTCGAGTGGGCGCTGCTTATATTCGATCGTGATCTCACCGTTGCTTTTCTCACGCACCTCGACGTGTGCGCCGCGCATGGTACAGGCCGCGAGCTTGGTTTTTTGTACTGGCGTGTCCTCTCATAGCGTACATACTCCTACAGCCGTCCAAGTAATTGTGGACGTGACTCTAGCGGTACCTCATCGAAGACGCTCCTCGGCGTGAACAGCGGAGGCGAGGGTGGGCGATTGCCATCAACAAGGGCACCTTGTAACCACTGACTCAAGTTATCGAACATCAAGCGGAAAATAACCAGGCTCAGCATGGGGTTTTCAGCCCACGCTCTCACTGACTTCACATGGACCACTTCCTCTTGAACACTTACGCAACAGAGATAACAAGTTCTGCTTGCCACGATTACCATTCACGCGAGGATTGAGGAATTGCGCGCGTTAGGCTCAGTCTTTTGCAAACCATGGGGCCCCAAAAAGTAGTGATTTTTTCGAGCAAGAGTGTGGCAAGCACCTCACTATCCTATCTCCAATGAAGAAGACGGCCGCAATGTAACTAATCGTTGTTCTCGCAAGGATTACATTGATCAGACGCTTGCCCAACCGAGGCTCTGCCTTTTCGAGACCATGGGGTACGAATTGAGTCATTCTTGAACAAGAGTCTGGCAAGAGTCTGGCAAGCATAAGTAGCACGAATTCAGGCTCGAGGTAAACCGTTGATTTTGCTGTACTACGCTCACATGGTGGGACAGCTCCACTCGGTTAGAGCATGGGAGTCTGAGAAGCATAAGGAACACGAATCAACGATGGAGGTAAACTATTGATTTTGCTATACTACGCCCACATGGCGGGGTAGCTCAGATGGTTAGAGCGTGGGATTCATAACCCCAAGGTCGGCGGTTCGATCCCGCCCCCCGCTACCATTGGAATCAATAACTTAGAACACTCACTCTTTTGAGCTTGGGAGTTCCAACCCCAACGCCACTCTCTTACCGTTGCGGGGGCAACAATTTAGCCGAATTCAGAATTACAGCAACTTTACAACAACATGATCAACGTCCTGGTCCAGAGCAGTTGCAAGTGGACGGTTTTTCGCGTTGTCAGATAGGAAGTTTCGGAACAGCAAGTGTAAGTATCCCGAGAATGCGGGCTTTGAACCGGCCAGAGAATTGCTACTGACTAAATCGTGGGAGGCTTACAAAATTTGCGCACCAAAGTGGTCACTCATAACCATCGGCATCGATACACATTTTCAGATGCTATCTCTGGAACCAGGCCACGCTCGTTAACTGTGGCACCGGTCCCACGAAATGCAAGGTGCAACCGCGTGCGCTCCCCATACCGTGAATGAATGCCCTGGGGTCTTGACGCACCAAAAACGCGAGGGCGCGACTTTACAGCCGCGCCCTCGCTTAATCGACATGATAAGTTTCCGATCGGTTATTTCACTCGTAGCGTAGTGCCACCAACGCGTCAACATTGGTCGCACGGCGCGCCGGCACGTAACAAGCGATAAGGGCAACGACAAATAGCCCAACAGTTACAGAAGCGAATGTAACTACGTCAGAAGGGGCCACCCCGAATAATAGATTCCTCATTAATCGGGTTAGCAGAAACGCAGCTCCCAAACCAATCGCAACTCCTACCAACGTCAACCTCATCCCATCCTTGAGAACGAGCTTCAAAACGTCTCTTCTCTGCGCGCCCAGCGCCATGCGTACCCCGATTTCCTGTGTGCGTTGTGTCACCGCAAACGACATCACGCCGTAGATGCCAATTGCTGCTAATACCACTGCCAGAATCGCAAAGACAGAGAGGACCGTCATGTTGAAACGCCTTGGCGCCACCGAGGATTCGACTACACTCTCCATTGACTGTGGCACGCCCACCGGCAGGTTCTTGTTCAGAGAGCGAACAGTGTCGCGAACCGCCACCGCTAAACCCTGCGGATTGCCGGCCGAACGAACGACAAAACTCATATATGGCAACGTATTCTGTTGATAGGGTTGGTAGATTTCCGGCTCCGGTTGCAAATGAAGTCCAAGATCATGTGTATCTTGGACCACTCCCACAATTGTCAACCAATGCAAAGACGCTGGAGGCGAGTCGAACGTGATTCGCTGCCCAACAGGATGCCTGTCCGGAAAAAACCGGCGCGCGAAACTCTGATTAACCATGATTACGAGAGGTACCGTGGCAGTATCTGATTGCAGAAACGTGCGCCCTTCAAGCAACTGAACACCTATCGCCTTGAAGTAGTCCGGCGTCACTGAGCGAATTTGAGCTCTCGGTAACAAACCAGCCGGTACCCACTCACTGTTTTCAGCGCTAAAGGTGGTAGTGTCACGATCCGGAGTCAAAGGCAAATCGTCAATTGCTCCTACTGCTTCTACACCCGGTAATGAACCAAGACGTTCAGTGACTTGCGTGTAAAACGCCGCCTGTTGAGTGGCATCTGGATGAGAATATTTCGGCAAGACCAATCGCATGGTGAGAACATGTTCGGTATCAAAGCCAAGGTCCACTGCCAGAAGCCGCATAAAGCTTCGGAGCAATAAACCGGCACCCACAAGCAACACCACGGAGAGAGCGATTTCGGAAACAGTGAGCACTCGTCGCAACCGCTGTCCAACGAAACCCAGGCCCGAACTCTTGAAACCATCTTTAAGCCAATTGCTCAAATTGCCGGCAGACGATCGCAGTGCTGGCGCTAGCCCGAAAAGAATACCTGTCAGCACAGAGAGGAACAGTGAATACGCGATGACCGGCAGGTCCAGACTATTCCTGGTCGTACGAACAGTACCGCCCAGCCCTAGTTGATTCATCAAGCCAGTACTCCACCATCCCAACACCAGCCCCAACGCACCACCGATAAGAGCCAGCAATAAACTCTCGGTCAGCAGTTGCCGCACGATGCGGCGGCGACTCGCGCCCAGCGCTGCACGAATCGCAAATTCTCGTAGTCGCCTTGAAGCGCGTGCCATCTGAAGATTAGCAACGTTTGTACAGGCGATTAGCAATACAAAGCCAACTGCGCCGAGCAAGAGCAACAACATTTGCCGAACGTCTCCCACGATTTGCTCTTTGAGCGGCACAAGCCTGGTTCCAAGTTCACCGAGTTCGGGATGTAACGTTGCTAGCCGCCGCGTAATGGTGTTCATCTCCGCCTGCGCTTGCTGCAAATCAACTCCATCTTTGAACCGTCCAATCACGCGCAGATAATTGCGATTGCGTTGCCCCTCGTCGCGCTTGAGCACCGCAGGCATCCATAGATCGACTGGCGCAAAAACGCCGGGCACAGAAAATTCAAAGTTAGCGGGCAGCACACCTAGCACAGGGTACGATCTCCCGTCCAATACGAGCACCTTTCCCACCACATCCTGACTGGAGCCAAACCAGCGTTGCCAGAGGCCGTAGCTCAAAACAACGGCGTCGTGTCCGCCTTGATCCTCACCGGGAAGAAAGGTGCGTCCAAGAATTGGTTGAACGCCCAGCACATCGAAGAAGCCAGACGAGACGCGTGCGCCGCGAATCCGTTCGGGATTAGCCCCGCCCGTCAACGTGAGAGCGGCGCTGTTGAATGCCGCGAGATGGGCAAAGACATGGTTCTGTTCCTGGTAGTCAAGGAAGTTGGTTTCAGAGATGGAGGCCCGGGTTACTTGCGGCCCGGTTCCCCAAACGATCACGAGCTGATCCGGATCTTTGAATGCCAATGGTCGCAGCAACGTTTCATTGACCAGGCTGAAGATGGCTGTGTTGGCGCCGATTCCCAACGTGAGCGTGACGATCACAATCGCACTGAACGCCGGCTGCTTGATGAGGCTTCGAAATCCATACCGAATATCTTTGTACAGTGTTTCCATGATCGCGCTCCACCTCAGAAATTAGCTACAGACATCAAGGTGAAAATACGTCGTTGCTTATCATAGAAGGCGCGTCGCCCGTGCAAAAATCTCGAGTTATCAATCATGACCAGGTCCCCAGCTTGCCACGATATCTCTTTGGTAAGTTTGTCGTGAAGCTGCCTTATCTCTCGGGTGATAGCAACAGGGAGATCAGAGTCGTCCTCAAAGGTGATTTTGTAAAGCGAATAAGGACCAGTGATGCTGTTTGCAAAAGCAATCTGGGAGCGATACCTGGTCTTATTAGCTGCCGACACTACGTACTCGACTGTCAACGATTCGTCGTCATTAAAGCGATAGGTTGTCCCCGCAAACTTCAAGTTACCGACAGACACTACGATTTCTTTATCCTTATTCAGATAAACGTTGCGTGGAACAGTCACCTTATATTTCACTTTTTTCGTGAGGAAAAGTTGTTTGGTTGAATTGCTAAGTTGCGCCCAAACATCCACGCCATCGCAAACCGTAGTTTCACCTCCACTCACTGCCGGCGTGGCGCAATAGAACCAGATAATGTCAGGCCGTTCGGCAGAGACGGCATTTTCGCAGTGGAGCTCGATGGGTTTGGTACCCACAGTTACGCTTTGGACAAAGCCACCGGCAGGATCCGATGTTTTTGAATTACCACGATCTCGCAGAAATTGAGACGTAAACTGATTAACGAACGCCGGAAATGTTTCGACATTCACGTCAAAGGCGCGAAAGAGAATAAAGCCTGAGGACCGAAACAAGTCTTGAATCTCAGAAACGTCAAGCTGGAAAAGATTCGGATCGGTAGCACCGGATATGATCTGACCGCAGCTCTGGCTAAACGGCGAGATATTCATAGCCATTGTCTCTTGGTATTTCTTTGTGGGTTACTTTACCTGTGAGTTTCAGGTCTCACGCAATAACTTAATCGCACCGCTGATTGTTTTAAGCGTTAGCTTGCGACCGCCATCGCCGATTACACCATTCATATCCCGGTGACCAGAGGAGCCCTGAACAGTCAGCGGAAATTCCGTCGAAATGATTCCCGTGACAGTCTCAGCATGTAGCTCCGTGTTTGACTTGGCGGGAAGTCTGATCGCAATTTCTCCAGTGACTGTCTCGAACTCAATCTGACCTGACCAGTCGGCGTTTCCCATCGTGGCGGTGATCGAGCCACTGACACTTTTGGCTTGTGCGTAGCCAGTAGTCGAAATCCGAATGTTACCCAATGACGAATAGGCCTCAACATTGCCTCCGAGCGATGAAGCCACGATGTCGCCATTTATGGTGCGCGCGATGAGACGGACACCGGGCGGCACTTTTACCGTGAAATCAACCCTTACATCATTGTTATGAACATGCGACTTCCCGTCGCCCGGTTGACATTCGTTCGGCTGCTTTGGATCGTCGCTTGGGTACACAGCACAGATTGTTATTCCACCGCTGTGTTGGACTTGTTGGATTTGCACCTCATTCGGATCGCTCACTTGGGAGTGCCTGGTTGCGATAACTTCAGCTTCGCTGCTGGAGGTTGCCTCTGCATGGATGTTTCCATATATCGCATTGATCTCAAGTGCGCGTCCGGTGGCTACTACTCCTTGCCAGTGAAAGTCGTTCTGCAAGATCTCGCCAGAGCGCACGGTACTGTAAGTCTTCTCTGCCGGGATCATGAAGATGCCGGCAAGCGCCAGCAAGCAAATGATTCGCGTTAAGTACATGGTCTTTCTCCTAATAGCTCAAGAGCTCAAGCAGACGGGTTGGATGGCTGCGCCATCGCCTCCATCTTCTTTCGCAAACTCAACGGTCTCATATCGGTCCATACTTCCTTGATGTACGCGAGACATTCCGATTTTGGACCGCTCTTTCCAACGTCAGTCCATCCGAGAGCATTCTCTCGATCGGCTGGCCAAATCGAATACTGCTCTTCGTGATTTACTACAACTTTATAAATTGTAGTGTCTTCGTTCTCGTCGTTGCTCATGGCTTCCTTCCATTCTTCGTGGTGGTGATGATACTACAACTTACGCTTCATAAAAGCGTTCTTTAATGCCAAACAGTCTTTCTGAAATTATGCCCCGGCTGCGACATTCTGCGACCAACTTGCTCGAATGGATGATGGGATTAGACTCCTCTGTATACTCAAGACTAAGCGCATATCTCAACCAGGGTTCCTGGCCCATGGCATAGACATATACTTCGGCGCAGTTGAATTGATTGACCAGCGCGATTCCCTTTTCATAATTCGAGCCAGACAACCTTCTCGACTGATCCATCTTTCTGTCTAAAGGTTTAGTTAAGAGCGGGCCGTATAGCCATGACATCGGAGCGCCATCGCACTCCATTCCCAGCAGCAGAACGTCAATGTCCCCGACAACCTCAAATAGATGTTTATATAATTCGGGCTCGATATTGTTTGAATCAGCCGCCAGCAGAAAACTCTTGTCTCTTAGACGTACGAGATGCGCTGCTTTCGTTCCGATATTCAGATCGCAGTGCTCGCCGAAGAACGGCAGGCTGGTTATGCTTCCACCCTCGACGTCAATACTTTCCATCTCTTCAATCTCGGTCACATTTTTGAATCCGATATTCTGCAGCACTCGCCTGGTAGAGGGATCCTCCAGGTTGCCGCCATGAGACCGGGGCACAATTATATTCCTGATTTTGTGTCTCAACTGTAAGAGTGTTTCGAACATGACGTGATCTTGATGGCTGTGGGTGATCACTACATAGTCAATGACGTCTGGCAGATCCTGATACGTGTACCGTTCAATTCCATTGTCGTAGCTGTAACTAAGCGTGGGATCCGTTAGGATACTGACCTCTCGCGTCTCCAACAGAACGCAGGCGTGACCGAAGTAACGTAGCCTGATGCCGTCTCCCGAGTAACGCGGAAGCTTACGTGGCGCTTCGTCAGTAAAGAAACTCTTGAACAGTTCGTCGTCGCCGTTAGTAATTCCCAGCCGCTCCTTTATGTGATCAAATGCCTGCGGTATTTGCTTCATGCGAAACAATTCGTCGATCGCGTCATCATGAAAAGGAATCCTGAGCTGCAAGTGATTGTTATCGGGCAGCCGGGGCGTGCTGAGCGCAAAGGCTCTCTCATCCTGATCGATTAACGACAGTAGTATGCTTTGTGAAGCGGGATCGTAATAACGACTCTTGTACAACAGACCCTCCAGGAAACGGACCGAAGGATTGTCGTTCAAATCATAGACGAGCTCCACGTAACCTCTCAGGTTTGGCGGAATATTTCTGTACAACGGTTCAAGGCTGTAGCCCTTCGCTTCGCTTTTCAGCATTTCGTCGACAGCCTTCACTGAGTCGGCGAAATCAATCATATGGGCGTAGTCTTTGGCCGTGCTTTCGGCAAGCGTTTTTATTTCAGTGACTCTCCCACCTTCATAATCGATAAACGGACCACCCAGCATCGCCGGATTCTTGACTGCGTTCGCGTGAATTTGCGGAGCCGCCACGTACGACTTCATGATCTTGAGATGTAAGTTGGCGATAAACATCGCAGCAGTGTGAGGCGCAATCAGGTGCGTCCAGGCATACCACTGATTGAACAGCGGTTCACACTGTACGTTTTGCTTTAGATAGACCATCGTTCGCCCCTAAGGTTTTGCGATTTCTCGAGTGGTGCTGAAACGTCCATTCACTCCATGATGTCCCTGAATCGAATGGGCCATCAGTGCCAGCCCTTCTACTGTTGGTGTTTCAAACATGACGCGCAACGGTATATTTATGCCGAGGCGTTCTCGGAGACCGGCAACGACCTGTGAGGCAAGCAGCGAGTGACCACCCAGGTCAAAGAAATTATCGTGAACGCCCACACGCTCCGTGCCCAGAACTTCTTGCCAGATTTCCGCCATTCTGAGCTCCAATTCAGTACGCGGGCTAACATATTCTTTTACCAGGTCCGGCCGGGCGGCGCTCGGCACAGGCAAAGCATGCCGATCAACTTTTCCGTTTGGCGTCTGTGGCAACTCCGCGAGCAGAACGAAAGCAGACGGCACCATGTACTCAGGTAACTGCTTCCTCAGATAAGCACCCAGCTCATCAACGCCTGGCGTTGGGTCTCGGTCAGTCGCCACATACGCTACGAGGCGCTTCTTCCCGACCTCGTCTTCTCTTGCCATCACAGCTACGTTTTTAACTGCCGGATGCTGAGTTAGCGCTGCTTCGATCTCGCTCAGTTCGATACGGAACCCTCTTATTTTCACCTGTAGATCACTGCGGCTGATGTACTCCAGCTCTCCATTTGATCTGAAACGAACGAGGTCGCCCGTTTTGTACAAGCGGCTTCCAGTTTCGTCTCCGAAGGGATTGGGAATAAATCGTTCCGCAGTTAGATCCGGCCGGTTCAGATAGCCTCGTGCCAATCCCGCTCCGCCCAGGTAGAGTTCTCCCACCAATCCTATTGGTACCGGCTGCAAATGGCGGTCAAGCACATATGCCTGCGTGTTCGCTATTGGCCTTCCGATTGTCGGTGACTCGTCGCCTCCGCGCGGCACAAGGATATAGGTCGAGTAAGTTGTGTCCTCGGTTGGACCATAGAGATTGTAAAGAGCAACGATCTGTTCCTGGCGGTAGCTGTCCCGGGCCAGCTTATGCGACAGCGCCTCTCCAGCTAGATTGACGATACGCACTGTGTCTGGGACGTTGCCACCCCGCAACATTTCCGCGAATGCTGACGGCACTGTATTAATTAGTTTTACTTCACGAGCGGCTGGTAATTCAGGCAATGCAAGCGCGTTATCAGCGAGCACAACCCTGCCTCCACAGCTCAAAGGCACAAACAACTCGAAGATAGAGAGATCGAAGCAGATTGAGGTCGAGGCCAGGACGCCAGTGAGATCATCGACACTAAAGACACTCTGCGCCCAGTGAACAAACATAACGGCACTGCAATGCGTGATGGCCACGCCTTTAGGACGCCCGCTGGAGCCCGAAGTGTAGATAACGTAAGCGAGGCTGCCTGCACTCACGTCGAGATTGAGGCGTTGCCGGCTATGTCTTGCGATAACTGCGCGTTCGTCGGCAATGCAGACAACCCGTGGGCCACTCGTAGCCAGCGCCGCGACTGACTCTGGGTCTGTCAGCAACACGGTAATACCAGAATCTTCCAGCATCCATTTCAGTCGCTCTGGTGGATATTGTGGATCAAGCGGAACATATGCCCCGCCGGCTTTAAGCACTGCTAACAGCGCTACGACCATGTCCACCGAACGCTGCATCAGAATACCGACCCGGACCTCGGCGCAGACACCTAACCCCGTCAAGTGTCGTGCCAATTGGTTGGATCGCTGGTCCAAGTCTGTATAGCTGAGATGGTCGTTGCCGAATGTCAGGGCCACGCTCTCTGGAGCATGCTCAGCTTGCATTTCAAGAGTTTGGTGCAAACACTGGCGGGCGAAGTCTTGCTCCGTGTGATTCCACTCCACAAATTGTTGTCGCTCTGCTTCGGTTAACAGCGGAAGACGCGAGATAGGCTGCTGCGGCTCGTGGACAACGCTCGCCATCAACTGCTTCAGATGGCCAATCATCCGTTGTACCGTTTCTGCCTCGAAAAGATCGGCGTTGTATTCAAACGCTCCTTTTAGCCCTTTGTCGCTCTCAACTATCGACAACGTCAAATCAAAGTTTGCTGTCTCGCCTTCAACGTTCACCTGCTCCACCCGTAGACCTTTGAGATCGATCTTTTTTTGCGGCACGTTTTGGAGAATTAACATCACTTGAAAGAGTGGCGCATGGCTGAGGCTGCGCTGTGGCTGTAGTTCTTCGACCAGCTTTTCGAAAGGCACGTCCTGGTGCGCAAAGGCGCCGATGGCTACTTCGCGCACACGTTTTAGTAGCTCGGGGAAACTGGGATCGCCGCGCAAGTCTGTATATAGCACTAAGGTGTAGGCAAATAACCCGATCAGATTCTCAGTCTCGAGTTGATCCCGCCCGGCGATGGGAGAGCCGATGCTGATTTGCTCCTGGCCGGTATAGCGCACGAGTAGCACTTGAAAAATTGCCACCAGCATCATGAACAATGTCACTTCTTGTTGTTCGCTCAAGGCTTTGAGTTGTTCAATTAAGCTGATCGGCAAATCAAACGACTCACGCGCGCCGCGGGATGATTGGATAGGGGGCCGCGGCTTGTCAGTCGGCAGCTCC
>Ga0247688_1000090_pt1 | contig 40379 bp, 35 predicted proteins | sample CNK29_metaG_FD_182718 | JGI IMG/M metagenome (GOLD analysis project Ga0247688, IMG submission 182718) | Soil microbial communities from Purdue University Martell Research Forest, Indiana, United States - CNK29 | ecosystem: Environmental > Terrestrial > Soil > Temperate forest > Bulk soil... | reverse complement strand
CAAAAAGCTCGAGAAGTATCCCGAAGCACTCACCGCGTTCAAGCAAGCCGTGCGCATCAAGCCTGACTACGCCGGCGCTTACTACCAGATCGGCTGGATCTACAACGATCAAAAAAACTACGACGACGCGATCACGAGCCTGAAGTCGGCGCTCAAGAGTCGCAGTGATTATCCCGAAGCTCACAACGAACTCGGTTACGCGTATCGCAACCTCGGTCGTTATTCCGAAGCCATCGAGGAGTATCAGGAAGCGATTCGATCCAAGCCCGACATGGCGCTCGCGCATCTCGGCCTCGGCGACGTTTATTACTACAACACCAAGCAATATTCGGACGCGGCGCGCGAGTACAAGCAGGGACTAGATCTAAAACCTGACAACGCGACCGCGTTCTACAATCTCGCCTGGTGTTATAACGACATGGAACGCTACAACGAAGCGATCGATGCGTTGCGCGAAGCGGTCCGGTTGCGTCCTGAATATCCGGAAGCGCACAACGAGTATGGCTACGCGCTTCATCAATTGCGTCGCTACGCCGAAGCGGTCCAGGAATACCAGACGGCCATTCGCCAGAAACCCAACTATCCGTCGGCCCATTACAACCTCGGCATGTCGTTCGTCGCGCTGAACAACAAGAGCGCCGCGCTCGAGCAGTATCGAATTCTCCAGCGCGTGGATAACGCACGCGCAACAAAACTCTTCAACGCAATCAAGTAAGCATCCCCACCGCGCGACGTCTCATCTCAAGTGGCGATTGTGAGTCTCCTCCATCGCCACTTTAAGGCGTCACTTTTTCACCTCCTTCGGTAATAACAATAGAGGCTCCCCGCGTCCGTTAACTCTCGGTCCCACAAGCGAGGTTTGCGATGAGCGCGCACTACTCTACTGCCCGCACTACGAGTGAATATCGGCCCACGGTAATTGAAAGCAGGCTGCTGATTAACCGGCTCGCGATCCAGCTCGCGTTTGCCAAAGAGGAATGCCAAAGAGATCCACGCGCTTTTGCAATGCGAACCGCGCGCGATCTGTTGCCTGTTTTGGTTTTCGCAATCACTGTCTTAACAGTGATGCTGGTTATCAAAGATTCAACCAAAAAACCTGCTGCGAACGATCTCGCAGCAGAAGAATTGCGTTCGGACATGGTCCTTCTGGATCTCACTTCTCCCGCGGATCCCGGCGGTGGATCAGGTCCGATAAAAAGAGCGTCACACGGTGGTGGCAGTGGCGGCGATCACGATCCGGCGCCACCACAAACCGGCAAAGTGCCGCCGCCGTCTGAAATCCTTGCTTCGATACCAATCGCACCGCCTGTTCATCCACCAACACTTCCCGCCGCCGGCATCGACATCGATCCCGCGTTATGGAAAGACGTGAAAGCGCCTGTTTACGGCGATCCGGCCTCGACGTCGGACATACCGTCAAAAGGTCCGGGCGAGGACGGAGGAATCGGAACACATAAAGGACTCGGCACGGGCGACGGCAATGGACCAGGTCTTGGCCCTGGCGAAGGCGGCAACACCGGTTGCGGCAAGAGACAGATCGGGTGCTGTGGATCAGGATCCGATTCAGCTTCCGATGGCCGGCCGCTGAAAGGAAATGAAGTCGATCAGCGAGCGCGGCTGCTCGCAAAACCCGAACCGCATTACACTGAAGACGCGCGCCGCAATCAGATCAGCGGCACCGTCGTCTTGCGTGCGATCTTCGCGAGCTCAGGTGAAGTGGTCCAGATACAAGCGTTGAGCAAGTTGCCGTTTGGGCTCACCGAGCAGGCGATTGCCGCCGCGCGCCAGATCAGGTTCGCGCCGGCGATCAAAAACGGGCAGCCGGTGTCAGTCTGGATGAATCTCGAATACAACTTCAATCTGTATTGATCAAAGTAACCTTGACATAACAAAGCGATCTCGCTAAGTTGTGCCCACCTTTTCACGGATCTTTTCAGCGAGTAGAGGCGCGACCTCCAGGAGTAAGCAAACCTTTGAGCGAAGGGTGTGGTTTGCGGAAAGGGGCAGGTCGCCGAAGTTCGCAGTCGTTTCCTTCGAACGATCGCGAGTTGGTTGCCGCGGCTAAATCCGCGGGACTGTCACCGCAGCATCCGCACGTCGGATGAACTTCGGTGGAGTGCTACGACAAAGAGTTCGTGCGGCGCGAGCAGCAACGTGGCGTCGGCGAATTTGCGATTCTCTCAAGAGGTCGGTCGTGTTCACTCGCGACCGGCCTTTCTGTTTTCACGATGTCGATCGTTATGAAATTTGGCGGCACGTCAGTCGCTGACGCTGCCGCCTTCGAAAACGTCGCTCGCATCGTCGCTGCTCGCCGGCACGACGCGCCAGTCGTGGTCGTGTCGGCGATGAGTGGTGTAACCGACGCATTGCTCGCAAGCACACGCCTCGCCGGCGAGCAGCGCGTTAACGACGCGATCCAATCGTTGCACGAGACTTTCGATCGCCATCGCATTGCCGCGGAACAGTTGCTCTCGCCGCAGTTGTGGGACGAGTTCACCGGCTACCTCAACGACGCCGCAGCTCAAATTTCACAACTGCTGCAACGAAGCGCACCGGAAACTCATCGCGCCACGCAAGACGCAATCGCGTCATTCGGCGAACTGTTATCAAGCGCTTTGCTCGCAGCCCTGCTCAAACACCGGGGAGTGAACGCAACGCAGGTCGATCCACGACACTGCATCATCACGAACGAAGACCACACTTGCGCCGCGCCGCTGATGGCCGAAACTTTCGCGCTCACTCGGCAAACGCTCGTTCCGTTCATCGAAGCGAAAGCGATTCCCGTGGCCGGCGGCTTTGTCGGCGCAACCAAAAACGGAAACACAACCACGCTCGGCCGCGGCGGTTCGGATTACACGGCCGCGTTGCTGGGCGCGGCACTCGGATCAAGAGAGATTCAAATCTGGACCGACGTCACCGGCGTCTTGACCGCCGATCCGCGCGTGGTGCCGAACGCGCAAACGATCGAACGCTTGTCTTACAGCGAAGCCGCCGAGCTCGCTTACTTCGGCGCGAAAGTCCTGCATCCCAAAACGATTCAACCAGCGATCGAGGATCGCATTCCAGTGCGCATCTGCAACTCGCGCGCGCCGCACGAACGCGGCACGCTCGTTGGGCCACAAACCGAAACATCGCCGCGCACCTTGAAAGCCATCGCGCACAAGACCGGCGTCACTACGGTGCAAATCGCTTCCGCGCGCATGCTCGGCGCTTACGGATTTCTGCGCGCGCTCTTCGAAGTCTTCGAACGCCATCGAACCGTGGTCGACGTCGTCACCACTTCGGAAGTCAGCGTTTCGCTTTCGCTCGACGACGACAGTTCACTGCCGGCGATCGTGAAGGATCTCGAACAGCTCGGCAGCGTGCGCGTCGAAAAAGGACGAGCGATCATCGCCGTCGTCGGCGAAGGACTGCGCAGCACGCCGGGAATCGCCGCCCAGGTGTTCAGCACGATCAGCGACATCAATCTCACGTTGATCTCACAAGGCGCTTCGAGTATCAACATCACTTTTGCTGTCGAAGAGTCGCGCGTGCAGGAAGCCGTGCGAAGATTGCACGACGCATTTTTTATTCAATGAACCCATTTGAGCTTACGCGCCGATTAATCGACCTGCCGTCGCTCACCGGCGACGAAAAATCTGTAGCTGAGTTCCTCGCGACACACCTCGGCGATCTCGGCTATCGTGTCGAACGACAAGCCATCACCGACGATCGCTTCAACGTACTCGCGACCACCTCGGAGCCGCCGCGACTGGTGTTCTCCACTCACATCGACACAGTGCCGCCGTTCATCGAATCAAGCGAAGACGACGAGTACATCAACGGCCGTGGCTCGTGCGATGCGAAGGGCATCATCGCTGCCCAGATCGCCGCCGCCGAACGGCTGCGCGCGGACGGGCAAAACAGCATCGGCATGTTGTTCACCGTCGACGAAGAACTCAGCAGCCTGGGCGCGCAAAAAGCAAACCAGCATCCGATCGCGCGCGAGTGCCGTTTCCTGATCAACGGCGAACCGACCGACAATCGCCTCGCCACCGGAACGAAAGGATCGCTGCGCTTGATCGTCACGACTGAAGGACGCGCCGCGCACTCCGCGTATCCCGAAGCCGGCGACTCCGCGATCGAAAAGCTGCTCGACATTTTGCAGGACATTCGCGGCTGCGAGTGGCCGCGTGATGAGTTCTTCGGCGACACGACGTGCAACATCGGCGTGCTCAACGGCGGCACACGCCCCAACGTCATTCCCGATCACGCGCGCGCGGAATTGCAAATTCGGCTCGCAACGGATATAGAGGCCGTTAAAGAACAGGTCGAACGCGCAGTCGCCGGACGCGCGCAAGTTGAATATGCTTCGGCGCACAATCCGGTGCGGCTGTTTTCGGTTCCCGGCTTTGATGATTGAGTCGTGCGTTTCACGACCGACGTGCCGTATCTCTCGAACTGGGGCAAGCCTTTGCTGCTCGGGCCGGGTTCGATTCTCGACGCGCACACCGAGCACGAACGGATCGCGAAGAGTGAACTCAAACGGGCCATCGATCTTTATGTGAGACTGGCGAGCGCTTTATGAAGATAGCCTTAATCGGAAACGGAGCGATGGGCAAACTCGTCACCGCGGAAGCAACAGCCGCTGGTGACGAAGTAGCGACTATAGTCACGTCGAAGGAGAGGGATTTAAATCCAAATCAACTCGCGGATAAGATTCACGGCCACGACGTCGCGATCGACTTCTCAGTCGGCGACGCGGTGTTGAGAAACATCGAAGCCTGCGCGCTGGCGGGCGTTCCACTCGTCGAAGGAACGACGGGTTGGAAAGCACACGAAGCAACCGCGCGACAGATCGTCAACGAACACTCCGCCGCGCTCGTCTACGGCGCGAACTTCTCCATCGGCGTGAACCTTTTCTATCGCATTGCCGAACGCTCCGCGGCGTTGTTTGCATCGGTTGACGGTTACGCGCCGTTCATCGAGGAAGCGCATCACATGCGCAAGCGCGACGCGCCATCGGGAACCGCTTTGCAGTTGCGCGAGTCGTTGGCAAAACATCTTGGACCAGATATTCCGACAGCTTCAACGCGCGCCGGTTACATTCCCGGCACGCATCGCGTTGGTTTCGACTCCGAAGCGGATCAGATCCTGCTCGTGCACACCGCGCGATCGAGAAAGGGGTTCGCGTCCGGCGCTTTGCTCGCCGCGCACTGGTTGCCGGGCAAAACCGGCGTATTCGAGTTTGGCGAGGTAATCGAAGAACTAGTTGGTCTTTAAATCGGCAATCGACAATCGACAATCCTCAGGAGGCGTTATGACACTTAAGGTTGATTGGCTTCGTGGCTGTGCGACCGCCCTCGTTACTCCATTCACCAGCGAAGGCGCCGTCGACGACCGGCGTTTGCGCGATCTGATCGAGTATCAGATAAACGGCGGCGTAAAAGTGCTCGTCCCGTGCGGCACTACGGGCGAGAGCGTCACGATGTCTGACGCGGAAAACGAACTCGTCATGCGCACGACGATTGAACTCTCGCGCGGCCGCGCGAAAGTCATCGCCGGCACCGGCAGCAACTGCACGGCCTCCGCGATTCAAAAATCGCGCGCTGCTCGTTCACTGGGCGCCGACGGCATTCTCGTCGTCGCTCCTTATTACAACAAGCCGACGCAAGAAGGACTGTACGCTCACTTTCGCGCGATCGCCGAAGCCGTGAATAATCTGCCCGTCGTCATCTACAACGTTCCCGGCCGCACGTCTTCCAACATCTCAGCCGAAACAACGCTGCGTCTCGCGAACGACGTCGAGAACATTGTCGCCGTTAAAGAAGCATCGGGAAACATGTCGCAGATCATGGAGATCCTGCGCGGCCGTCCGGAAGGTTTTCGCGTCATCTCCGGCGACGACTCGCTGACCCTCGCAATGATCGCACTCGGCGGCGACGGCCTGATCTCCGTTGCTTCCAATGAAGCGCCGGAATTGATGGCGCGCCTCAACAACGAAGCCCTGGCCGGCAACTGGGAAGAAGCGCGCGCGCTGCACTACAAGTTGCTGCCGTTGATGGAAGCAAACTTCATCGAGTCGAGTCCCGGCCCCGTGAAGGCGGCGCTGGCGATGATGGGTTTGCTGGAAGAGAGCTTGCGCCTGCCGCTCGTTCCGGTGCAGCAGAAAACACGTGACCGGCTGCGTGGGATCCTCGTCGAGATTGGGTTGTTGAAGGAAAGCTCGCATGCCTGTGCGTGAACAGATCGAAGCGATTGCTGCACGCCGCGAAGGAAACTTCGCAAACTTCACACCGGAGGACCGACGTGTTTTTGACGCGTTCAAGCACGCGCTCAATCGCGGTGAAGTGCGCGCCGCCGAAAGAAACGCGAGCGGTGAATGGCTGGTCCATTCGTGGGTGAAACAGGGACTGCTGCTGGGCTTCCGCATGGGCGCGCTGGCCGACATGTCCGAAGGCGAGAGCTTCAAGTTCTTTGACAAAGACACGTATCCCGCACGGCCGACGAAGATCGGCGACAACGTTCGCATCGTGCCCGGCGGCTCGACGATTCGTGACGGTGCGTACGTGGCGCCGGGAGTCGTTTGCATGCCGCCGATGTTTGTGAACGCCGGGGCTTATGTCGACGAAGGCACGATGATCGACAGCCACGCGCTCGTCGGTTCGTGTGCGCAGATCGGTAAGCGCGTGCACATTTCGGCGGCGGCGCAGATCGGCGGCGTGCTCGAACCCGTCGGCGCGGTGCCGGTGATCATTGAAGATGACGTGCTCGTTGGAGGAAACTGCGGAGTTTATGAAGGAACGATCGTGCGCGAACGCGCGGTGCTGGCGACGGGCACGACGCTGACAGGATCGACGCCCGTTTACGATCTCGTGCGGGGCGAAGTTTATCAACGAAAAGCCGGCGCGTCGCTCGAGATTCCGGCCGGCGCCGTGGTCGTTCCCGGCGCACGCGCGGTGCAAACTGAGCACGGACGCAAATGGGGGCTGTCACTTTACGCTGCCATCATCGTCAAGTATCGAGACGAGAAGACTGACACGGCCGTGCAACTCGAGGATTATCTGCGTTGAATAACTTCGCGCCGCCCAAACGTCTTCAGGGGATCGAGAAGAGCATCATTCGCCAGGTCTTCGATCGCGCGCGGCCCGGCAGCATCAACCTCGGCCTGGGGGAACCCGATCTGCCGACGCCGGACGTGATTCGCCGTGCGGCAGTCAAAGCCATCGTCGAAGAGCAGAACGGTTACACTTCGCAAGCGGGCCTGAAATCGTTGCGTGAAAAGATCGCCGGCGACTATCCGCACCTCGAACAGAATCCCGATCGCGTCATCGTCACTGCTGGTTCGCAGGAAGCCTTGTATCTGGCGTTGTTGACGCTGATCGACGAAGGCGACGAAGTGTTGTTGCCGAATCCCGGTTTCGTGGCGTATCCGACGATCGTGAAGATGGCGGGCGGAACCGCGGCGTTCTATCGCCTTCCGCGCGAGAACGGCTTTGCGTTTGACGCGGACGAGTTTCGGCGCGCGTTATCGCCGCGAACGAAGGTGGTGGTTTGCATCAGCCCGTCGAATCCGACCGGGCGCACGCTTTCGCGTGCGGATCTCATTTCGATCGCTGATGTGGTGCGCGAACACGGCGCGTATCTGATCAGCGACGAGATCTATCGTGAGCTTTACTACACACCGCAAAAGCCGGAATCTGCGTCGTCGTTTTTCGATCGCACGATCGTGATCAGCGGACTTTCGAAATCGATGAGCATGACCGGATGGCGGCTCGGCTGGCTCGGTGGCGACGAAGCCGTGATTCGCGCCGCGCTTGTTTTGCATGGTTACGTCACGACGTGTGCCTCGACCGTTTCACAAAAAGCGTCGCTCGCGGCGTGGACTGACGAGGCGGAACTCGCGCGCGCAGGATTTCGGGAGACGTTTCGCGCGCGCCGCGATCAGCTACTGAAACTGATCGAACTCGAGTTGGGACTCCGAGCGGTGACACCCGACGGCGCGTTCTATACGATGGTTGACGTCAGCAAGCATGGTTCGTCAATGAAAGTGGCGGAGGCTTTGTTGGAACAGCGTGTGGTCACCGTGCCGGGTGCGGCGTTGGGCAGTGAGAGCGAGGGATTCTTGCGAGTGTCCTTCTGCGCCGATCACGACACGCTGGCCGAAGGAGTACAGCGGATTAAGAGAGGGTTGGGACTGTAATGAGTCGTAAATATCGCGTCGGAATACTGGGTGCAACGGGGATGGTTGGGCAACGGTTTATTCAACTGCTCGCGAATCATCCGCAGTTTGAAGTGACGGCAGTCGCGGCGTCCGATCGCTCGCAGGGAAAAACATATGGCGAGGCTTGCACGTGGCGCTTGAGTGGCGAGATGCCGGCCGCGGTGCGGGCGATGGTAGTCAAGCCGCCGGCGCCTCCACTCGATTGCGATCTCGTGTTTTCGAGTTTGCCGGGCGACATCGCGCGCGACACAGAAGGAAGTTTCGCGGCCGCGGGTTATCCGGTGATCAGCAATTCATCGGCGTTTCGCATGGACGAAGACGTGCCGTTGCTGATTCCCGAGGTCAATCACCAGCACCTCGGATTGCTCGAACGCCAGCGCCGCAAATATTCCAAGGGTTTCATCGTCACCAATCCAAACTGCTCGACGATCATGCTCGCGCTGGCGCTCGCGCCGTTGCACGCCGCGTTTGGCGTTGAAGCGACAGTGGCGACCACGCTGCAAGCGCTTTCCGGCGCCGGTTATCCGGGCGTGGCGTCGCTCGACGTTCTCGACAATGTAGTGCCTTACATTGCCAGCGAGGAAGAGAAGATCGAAAGCGAGACGACGAAGATCCTCGGCCGCTTCAGCAACGCAAAAATCGAACTCGCACCGATGGCCGTCAGCGCGCAGTGTCATCGCGTGAATGTCGCCGACGGGCACATGGCCGCGGTGCGCGTGAAGTTCGCCCGCAAGCCGTCGCTGGCTGAGTTGCGCGAGTCGTTAGTATCTTTCCGTTCGTTGCCGCAGGAGCTTGGGTTATATTCTGCGCCGGCAACGCCCATCGCCGTGCGCGAAGAGCCGGATCGGCCGCAGCCGAAACTAGATCGCGACGCCGGCAACGGCATGACGATCACCGCCGGCAGATTAAATCCCGACTCCGTGCTGGATTATCGTTTCGTGGTGTTGAGTCACAACACGATTCGCGGCGCCGCGGGCGCGGCCATTTTGAACGCAGAACTTCTTATTGCCCTGAATCACTTATGAAAACCAAACTCGTCGTCTTGTTTCTCTTGATCTGTGTTCCAACTGTCGTCCAAGCTCAAGCCTCTCTCGATAACCAGGTAAAGCCATTAATTAACTCGTTCAAAGGCAAAGTCAGTCTCTTCGCCAAAAACCTCGATACCGGCGAAACTTACTCCTTCAACGGCGACGAGCGCGTCCGCACCGCCAGCACGATCAAGATCGCGGTCATGATCGAAGCCTTCGCTCGCGTCAACGAAGGCAAAATCAAGTGGACTGACGAAGTAATTCTCACAAAAGAGAAGAAAGTCTCCGGCTCCGGCATCCTCAGCGAACTCTCAGACGGTCTTCACCTCACGCTGCGCGACGCCGTCAACCTGATGATGATGCTGAGCGACAACACCGCGACGAACCTCGTCCTTGACGTTTTGACTACTGACGCCGTCAACGCGCGCATGGAATCGCTCGGGTTCAAAAACATCAAGATCATGCGCAAGGTCGGCAGTGGCGGCGACAGCATGGCCGGAAAAGACCCGGAGAACAAGAAGTATGGCCTCGGCATGGCAACGCCGCGCGAGATGGTCCTGGTAATGGAAAAGCTCGATCGCGGCGAGATCATCAGCCCGGCCGTCTCGAAAGAGATGATCGAGTTGATGAAAGAAGAGCAGGCGCGTTACGCGATCGGCAGGGATCTGTGGGACGTGCCGCTGGCGAGCAAGTACGGCGCGCTCGATCGGCTGCGCAGCTCGATCGGGATTCTCTACACGAAGAACGGAAAGATTGCGATGGCGATCTCCTGCGACGACATGCCGGAAGTGATGTGGTCCGTCGACAATCCGGCCTATATCCTGATGTCGCACCTCTCGGAAGTGCTGGTGGCCGGACTCGGAAAGAAATAAATCCGAACCTTGCGGGCCCTTCCATTCGCTCTCCGCTCCGAATTTCTATAGACGATTCGCGAAATTTGGATATACTCTCAGCCCTCAGATTCAATCCGGCAGTGGCTTAACCCGAAAAACGCAGGGTTTCCCAATCTGCCTAACCGATGATCATTGCGGAATGATATCTGCAAGCAGGTTCAGTAACTGACAAGCTGTACCAAGGTTTGTAACCCACCGCTTCAGACAGTTTTTGCTTTCAAGTTGTTTCTTGTTGTGCGCTTTTCCTGAAGCCCTGGGGAGTAAGTTCACCAATCCTGTTCACTAGAACTCTGCAACTACCCAGCGTGAGAGTTGAGAGTCACGCCCGGTAAGTGCAGAACATCTTATCGGAGGACCCAATGAAACGAGAGAGCTTTAAAGCCGGCAGCCTGATAGCTGTTTGCTGCGGCGTTCTTTTGCTTTGCTTAGCCTGTTGCGTGACCGCCGTGGCCCAGAGCAGTACGTCCTCGGTTGATGGAACCGTAGTCGATCCGCAAGGCAATGTAATTCCCGGCGCAACAGTGACTCTGACAAACGCGCAAAAGAATTTCACTCGCACGCAGACCACGACTGAAAACGGCACTTTTGCTTTCAGCCTGATCCCGCCCGGCCAGTATCAGATCGATGCTGAAGCCAAGGGATTCAAAAAAGGTGTTCTCACCGAGGTCAGTGCTCAAGTGGCAAAAGCTACGACCGTCACAGTTCAACTGGAAATCGGAAATGTCTCGGAAGTGGTGACTGTATCTGCGGGTGCCGGTGAAGTACTTACAAACAAACAGGACGGAACGCTCGGCAACAACTTCGTCAGCCAGCAGATTACGCAGCTCCCGCTGGAAGCACGCAGTCCGCTGGCCCTGGTTACCCTGCAGCCGGCGGTGACGAAGGAAGGTTACGTTGCGGGCGCCCGCGCCGACCAGTCAAACGTTACGCTGGACGGCATCGATATCAACGATGCGCAGACGAACGCGATTGCTGACACTAATGCGATTCCAAACGGCGGCACTCAACTGAGTGCGGGACAGAATCACCCGGTCATTCGCCTGAACGCTGAAGCGATCGAGGAATTCCGCGTAACTACGGTTAATGCGAATGCTTCCGCCGGTCGCTCCTCCGGTGCTCAGATCGCCCTGGTTAGCAAGAGCGGCAGCAACGACTGGCACGGAGCCCTGTTCCTCGCCAACCGCAACACCAGCACTACGGCAAACGACTTCTTCAACAACCGTTCCGGCGTGGCCCGTCCCAAACTCATTCGCAACACCTACGGTGGCGCGATTGGAGGGCCGATCATTAAAGACAAGTTGTTCTTCTTTTACAGCTATGAAGGCCGCAAAGACATCAGCGAAACCGGCGTGACGCGCACTGTTCCGCTGGCCAGCCTGGGACGTGGCGAGTTGCGCTACGTAAATCCGTCGGGCGGTATTACCACTCTGACCACCGCTCAACTGAATACCATCTTTCCCGCCGCGATGATGAACCCAGTCGCTATCGCGGCCCTGCGCGATGCGGCAGCGAAATACCCGGCCAACGATTTCACGACCGGCGATAGTTCAGCCACGCGCCAGTTGAATTCCGCCGGTTTCAGATTCAACGCTCCAACTCCGGTGACGTTGAATTCTCATTCCGGTCGTTTTGATTACAACATCAACGACAAGCAGATCGTCTTCCTGCGCGCAAACATTATCTATGACCTGACCGGCGGCGTGCCGCAGTTTCCGGACACCCCGGCACCAAACCTGTGGGAGCATCCCTGGGGCTTTGTCGCTGGTCATACATGGACCATCAGTAGCCGGTTTGTAAATAACCTCCGTTACGGCGTTACGCGCGAAGCATTCAGTCAGCAAGGCGACTCCGCGGATAACTCCATCAGTTTCCGCTTTATCTTTTCGCCACGTCGCTTTACTCGCACTCTCAGCCGCACGACACCGGTGCAAAATATTACCGACGATTTCTCCTGGATCACCGGCAATCACTCGATGTCGTTCGGTACCAACGTCCGCTTTATCAGTAACAAGCGGTCAAGTTTCGCGAATGCCTACGACAACGCCATTACGAACCCGTCGTTCTACATCGGTGGCGGTGGCAGCATTTCGAGTGCGGTGAATGCCTTCTCGCCCATCGGTGCGGGGTTCGCGTCGGCAGTGCAGAACGCTACCACGGCGTTGATCGGCCGGTACTCGCAATACTCAGCGCTGTTTACTTTCAACAGCGATGGCACAATCCTGCCGCCGGGATCTTCAGCGGACCGCGACTTCCGCACGCGGGAGTACGATCTCTACGGACAGGACGTCTGGAAGATGAGCCCAAATCTCACCCTGACGTACGGCTTGCGTTACAGCTATAGTGTCCCCATCTGGGAGGAGAACGGCTTCGAAACTACCACGAGCATTCCGCTGACCACCTATTTTGAAAGACGGTTAGCGGGTGCCGCCGCGGGTAAACCCTACAATGAGTTGATCTCCATTCAGCTATCAGGAAAGAAGAACAACGCGCCTCCGATGTACAATTCGGACACGAACAACTTCCAACCTCGAGTAGCAATTGCGTGGTCGCCAAAGTTCAATGGTGGAATCCGGGGAAAAATCTTCGGTTCAAACAATGAATCTGTGTTCCGCGGCGGCTTCGGCATTACCAACGATTACTACGGGCAGCAGCTCGCCGTTACTTTTGACCTGAACAACGCTTTAGGGTTTTCGTCGAGCCAAAACATCAACGCCAACACCTACAGCGTTACCGGCACAAACCGGCCGCTGGCGCCGCTGTTCACCGGATATACCCAGGGAATCAGAGGCCTGCCGAATATCACTGTTCCGGGTGACCTCAAGTTTCCGCAAACGGCACCGATGACCTTCGCCCGGCCAATTCAGAGTTCGCTCGACAGCGCCCTGGTTGCGCCCATCAATTACAGTTGGAATTTCACTTACGAGCGCGAGTTACCCAAGGGCATGGTGCTCCAGATGTCCTACATCGGACGCTCGGCCCGTCATCTAATCGCGTCACGCGACGTGATGTCACTCAATAACCTCGTCGATCCGAAGTCTGGTATGGATTGGTACACGGCTGCGGGCATGCTGGAAGACTTCAGGCGTGCGGGTCGTACTCCCGCCCAGATAGCGCAGATACCGTATTTCGCAAATCTGTTCCCGTCCAATCTGGCTCACTTGATGAACGTCAACTACTGGGGTTGCGGTTCGGGCGATCCGAATTGCACTAACCCCAACAACTGGACCATCGATGAGTCGTTGAACCAGACCCAGGCGATTTTAGCGAACGCAGATGCAAGCCTGTATGGAAACGACTGGACCGACATTCAGGACGTGATCGATCAGTCCGTAAACGGCGGCAACTCGACCCTGAACAACTTGTTCTTCCAACCGCAATACGGTGCACTCTCTTCGTTCAGCAGTATTGCCAAATCAAACTACAACGCTTTCACCGTTTCGTTACGAGAACGCCTGGGCTCGAACTTCACAATGGACTTCAACTACACGTTGTCGCATTCATTGGACGATGCTTCGGGTCTCTCAACGGCGGGCGCGTTCGGCGGAGCGTTCATCCTGAATCCGATTCTCCAGTCAAACAGCTACGCCAATTCCGACTTTGACATTCGCCACATCATCAACGTCAACAGCGTCTGGGGATTGCCCATGGGCAAAGGACGCATGTTATTCGGCAATGCAAACCGGGTGGTTGACGGCATCCTTGGCGGTTGGCAACTGTCGGGAATCTTTAGATGGAACTCGGGCCTGCCGGTTGGTTTCTACGGCGATAGCGGCGTGTTTGACGATACTCGTTGGGCCACGAACTGGAACGTGCAAAGTAACGCCACCAGAATTCAACCCATCGACACCTGTCCCACGCGAGGCGGAACGGACGCTCCGAAGCTGTTTGGCTGCAACACGCTCGCGGCTTATCGCAGTTTCCGCAATGCCAAACCGGGAGAAACCGGAGATCGCAACGTGTTCCGCGTTCCCGGCTATGTGGATCTCGACGTCGGCTTAGGCAAGAGTTTCAACATGCCGTGGAGCGAGAAACACAAACTCCAAATTCGCGTTGAAGCATTCAACATCAGCAACACGCAGCGAATGGGACAATACGATACCGGCCGTACCGGCTTTGGTATCGTGCTCGATCCGCAAACGGCTACGCCGCCGATCAACTGGTCCAACTTTACCGCGATCCAGGGAAATCCGCGGGTGCTGCAGTTTGGGTTCAGGTATCAATTCTAAATCGCTCTAGCGAAATCTACCTGAACGTCTTTGACGGCGGGCTGGAGCCTCTCGAGGCTTCAGCCCGTCATTCCATTAGCCGATGAAGAGCATCGCTTCATTACTCTTCCTCATGACTTTGGCGGCGACAGTTGCGGCGCAAACGGGCGGCCACGTCCTCTTTGGCGATATAAAAGTCGACGAAAGGGAAGCCGATTCCTCAAAAATCGCAACGTTCCAGGTTTTGCTCTACGCCGAAAGCGGCAACCTGCTGATGCGGCAAACTGTTCCCGCTAACGGGCGGTATCGTTTTCTCGATCTCCGCAACGGCCGTTATGAACTAGTCGTGGAGTATGAAAACAAAGAGTTGGCTCGCGTCACCGTGTCAGTTAATTCGCCATTCAAGACCGATTTTCGCCAGGACGTCGAGTTGCAGTGGAGAGGTGGTCCAACGACGAAGGCGAGCGTGATTTCAGCCGCGGAGTTTTATTCGCGTTCTCCCGCCAATGCGTCGCTCCTAAAGCAAGCGATGCAAGCGACCGAGAAGAAGCAATACGATCGCGCCATTACCCTGATGCGGCAGATCGTCGACGCGGACGACAGAGATTTTCCCGTGTGGGAAGAACTCGGCACGAACTTCTTTATCACCAAAACTTTCTTCGAAGCGGAGTCGTGTTATCTTAAAGCCCTGCAACTCAAGCCGGATTTTCTTCCGGCCATGATCAATCTCGGACGTCTCAGGGTAGTGGTGAAGAACTTGAAGGGAGCCATCGAAGTTCTCAATCGTGCCGTCACGCTGCAACCCACGTCTCCCGAAGCGAATTACTTTCTCGGTGAAGCATATCTGCAAGCGAAGCTGGGTTCGAAAGCAGTTCCTTATCTAAACGAGGCCATCAAGCTCGATCCCGGCGCGATGGCCGACGCCCATTTATTATTAGGGGCCCTTTACAACGCAAGCGGTTTGAAAGACAAAGCCGCCGCCGAGTATGCTGCCTTTCTTAAACAACGACCGGACTATTCCGACCGCAAGAAACTCGAAGCGTATATCGCAGCAGCCAAGACTCGAAACTGATGGGAGTTGATATGCCACGAAGACTCCGCGCGTGCGCGCCGATCCTGCCGCTGTTAATGCTTGCTCTTTGCCCCTGCGCCTTGGGCCAGGGTGGACGAGGAAACCCAGCTAACACCAGCCGGCATATCGTCTACGGCGACATCAAAATTGACCAGTCGCCGGGCAGTAACGATAAGCCTCTTTCGCTGGAATTCACTCTGTTCAATGAATATGGCAATGCGATCTCCAGGCAACGAGTGCAGACGAACGGGCGTTATCGCTTCATCGATATTCCTGACGGCCGCTATTACATCGTGATCGAATACGAAGGCACGGAACTCGATCGCTTTACGGTTGATTTCTCCTCGCCGTTCAAGAGCGACATGCAGAAGGACATTGAGCTGCAGGCGCGCGCTGTTTCAGAAGCAGCAAAGGCGGCGGTGATTTCAGCGGCCGACAAGTACGATCGCGGCTCCAAAACCTCGTCGATATTTTCGAAAGCGATGGAGGCCCGCAAGAACAAGAAGAACGACGAAGCCACCACGTTACTGCTGAAGATAGTAGAAACTGATCCGGCGGATTTTCCCGCCTGGTACGAACTCGGCACCGTCTATTTCGCCCAAAAGAATTACGCTGAAGCTGAGAAGGCTTACCTGCAGGCGATCGCCAAGCATCCTGATTATGGCGTGGCCTTGACCAGTCTCGGCCGTTTGCGCATCGCGCAGAAAAACTACGACGGCGCGATTGAGGCGTTGTCACAGGCAGTCAAAACCCAACCACCGTCTGCCCAGGCGAACTTCTTTCTCGGTGAAGCATATCTGCAAAACAAGAAGGGCTCGCTGGCCGTCGGTTATTTGAACGAAGCACTCAAGCTGGATCCGGTCGGCATGGCTGATGCGCACCTGCGGCTGGGCGCGCTTTACAACGCGGCCGGCATGAAGGACAAAGCCGCCGCTCAGTATGAAGAGTTCTTAAAGAAGGTTCCTGATTATCCCGAACGAAAGAGCCTTGAAACCTACATCAACGCAAACAAACACTAATCACGCATCACGTTGCTTGCCAAAGCTGCTGGCGGTCGCATTGCTGCTGCTGCTTGTTGCGGCCACGACATTATTCACGTCGCGCGCTGCTGGCGAATCGACCGCTGATGATACGACAGCCATTGTCGGCGCGACCTTGATCGACGGTTCGGGTCGCGACGCGATCGCGGATTCCGTCGTCGTCTTGAAAGGCGATTCGATTGTCGCGGCAGGCAAGAGAAACCAGGTTCAGGTCCCGACGGGCGCGCGCGTAATCGAAGCGCGCGGCCTCGTCGTGGCGCCCGGCTTCATCGACGCGCACAACCATTCAGATCGCGGTTTCGAGACCGATCCCGCGGCTGCGTCGCAAGTCTCTCAAGGCATCACGACAGTTGTTATCGGCCAGGACGGCGGTTCCGCATTTCCGATCGGCAAGTACCTGGCGGCGCTCGACAGGAATCCGATCGCTTTGAACGTACTGACGTTCGTGGGCCATGCGACGTTGCGTTCGCGTGTCATGGGCGACGACACCAATCGGCTCGCGACTCCGGCCGAGATCGAAAAGATGCGCACGATGGTTGAAGAAGCGATGCGCGACGGTGCGATGGGCTTATCGACGGGACTCGAGTACGAAACCGGCAAGCCGGCTTCGACGGAAGAGATCGTTGCGCTCGCGAAAGCCGCGGGCGCGCACGGCGGCATGTACATCAGCCACATTCGCGACGAAGCCGACAAGAGTTTTGAAGCGCTCGCGGAAGCGATTCAGATCGGCAGGGAAGCGCAGCTTCCGGTGCAGATCTCCCATATCAAGCTCGGCACGCTGAAGGTCTGGGGCAAGTCGAAAGAGGTTGTGGCGCTCATCAATAGAGCGCGTTCTCGTGGCCAGGATGTTACGGCTGATTGTTATCCTTACGACGCGTGGAGCTCGACGATTCGCGTGTTGATTCCGAGCGGGCGTCATGAAGATCCGGTTGACGTTGCGCGTGGGCTCGCGGACGTCGGTGGGCCAGCGAATATCACGATCGTTAGTTGCCGGGCGCATCCGGAGTATGAGTTCAAAACGATGGACGAGATCAGCAAGCAGGAGAAGATCAGCCCGGTCGAACTCTACATGAAGATCGTGAAAGGCGGGGGCGCGAGCGTCGTCTGTCACTCGATGAAAGAGCCGGACATCAGGACGTTCTACACGCAGCCGTGGGTGATGGTGAGCAGCGACGGCGGCATCGGCTCGCGGCATCCGCGCGGCGCCGGCACGTATCCGCGCGTGCTGGGGCAGTTTGTGCGCGAGCAGCATTGGCTGAGTTTGCCGGAAGCGATCAGGAAGATGACGTCGTTTCCTGCGTCGCGTTTTAAGTTGAGCGATCGTGGGTTGATCCGGGCGGGCTTTAAGGCGGACGTGGTGCTGTTCGATCCGCAACGGATCATCGATCGCGCAACGTTCAAGGATCCGGAGATGGTTGCCGAAGGTGTTAAGCGTGTTTTTGTGAACGGGCAGGAAGTTTGGGTGGACGGAAACGTGACCGGCAAGCGACCCGGACAGGCGCTGCGGCTGCGCCGATCTTAATTCAAATCAAATCAATAATCCGTCGATGAGTTCTTTGAGCCAGTTAACGTCGATCGGCTTTGTAACGTAAGCATCGAACCCGGAGTCTCTCGCCCCGATGCGAAAGTCGCTCTCCTGGTGAGCGGTGATGGCGATGAGGGGAACGTCCTTGAGTTCTTCGTTTTGCCGGATCAACCGGGCAGCCGCAAAGCCATCCATCGTCGGCATCGCGAGATCCATCAGGATCACGTCCGGCTTCTCGCGCGTCGCGTTTTCGACGGCTGCTTTGCCGTTGTCGGCTTCGGCCACAATGAAACCGTGGTCTTCCAACGCCAGCCTCAGGAAGAGGCGAGTGTCTTCGAAGTCGTCGACCAGCAACACCTTCAGATCTTTCGTGTCCCGTTCACCCATAGTTCGTTTATTGTGAGAGTCGGACTCTATGCTTGGCGGAAACTTGCTGTCAAGCGGGAAAACCGGGAAACAATCCTTCGCAAATCGTCGTTCAAGACCCCGGCAGTCCATTTTTCAACCTATTTTCTGAGGCAAAAGAATGAAACGCATAGTGATTTTGATAGTGCTTGTTGGGCTGGCGGGAATCGCCGGCGTGGTTGTTCGCTCGTCTTCCGGGAGCGTTGCCGAGCTGCGCGAACTCGTCTCGCACGATAACGCCAACGACGTGCATCAGGAAATGCGGCAGAGCTTCGAGTTGACGCCGGGTGCGCGCGTCGACCTCGGCGGGATCAACGGAGCCGTGAAGATCGAAACGTCCGACACGCGAACCGCGGAAGTCTTGATTGAGCGCACTGCGTCGACCCAGGAAGCGCTCGATCGCCGCAAGATCTATATCGAAGGTAGCGCCGACAAGTTGAGCATTCGCGGCGAGGAAGTCGAGCACAGCTTCTTCGCGAAGATGTTTGGTTCGAAGGCTTCAGAGAACGTGACCCTGAAACTGCCGCGCCAGATCGCCCTGTCTGCCAAAGGCGTGAACGGTTCGTTTGTGGCCGGTGAGATCGAAGGCCCGGTCGAAGTCGGCGGCATCAACGGCAAAGTCAACATTGCGAACGCGACCGGTAGCGCCAGCTTCAAAGGCATCAACGGCAACATCGTCGCCGGAATGAAGAGCGTCGAGCAGGGAGGCATCACGTTGAGCGGCATCAACGGCAACATCGAATTGCAGTTGCCGGACGGCGTGAATGCCGACTTCGACGCGCACGGCATGAATGGACGCGTGGTTGCCGAGATTCCGAACGTCTCAATCGATAAAGGCAGGCACGGAAACTACTCGGTGCGAATCGGCAACGGCGGCACTGAAATCACCGCGAGAGGCATCAACGGCAACATCCGCCTGACCCGCGCTCTTACTCCAACACCACCACAAGCCGGACAGTTCTGATCTGTTGGGGCGGCACTCCGTGGCCGCCCCCCATTGCTTCGAGAGCGCGACCGCCGATTGCAAAGAGGGGCGGCCACGGGGTGCCGCCTACAGTTCGAACGGCTTGCGGGTGGTCAATGTAGGCGCATTCCACCCGCGCAATTTTTCATTCCACTGCGGTAATGTCTCACGCAAAAACTTATTCACCTCTTCCATTCGCGAACGATACGCGGGTTGTAGCTCGTCAAAATACTGCCGCTGCCCAGCCGTCGGCGCAAAGTTAGCATCGAGCGAGAAGAACAAGTTGCCGATCTGATCGGTTACCTGATCCCGGCCTGCGAGCCCAAGTCCTTCCTGCCGCGCCGCCAAACGATCCATCAGCGTATCCAACTGCTTGATGTAGTCTTCGAGCGACTTCATCATCTCTTTGTCCGGCTCTTTGTTGAGCGTCTTCATCGTCGTCTGCGTTTGCTTGAGCTGATCTTTCACGCTGTCGAGAAAACGCAACCCGAGATTCATGTTCGACTGCATGTCGCGCAACTTCACCTGCATGTCCAGCGCCTGCTGCAAGTCAGCCACTGACGCTTTGACGCCCGAATCGAGTTTCACTTCCACGCGCTCTTCGAACACCTTGTCGCCGACTGTTAACTTCACGGTGTAAGTTCCCGGCAGCACCTGTGGCCCGCGTGCGCCGCCGCCAAACGCCAGTTGCTCTTCCGTCGGCGGCCGCCGTACTTCCGGCCCGCCAAACCGCAGGTTCCACGCGACGCGATTCAAACCCTTTTCACGCGACGGCTTCTCAATGTCCTGAACGAGCTTGCCGCTGCTGTCGAAGACCTGCAGCTTCAACGTCGTCTTCTCATCGACTTTGTCTTTCAGGTAGTAAGTGATCAGCGCGCCCGCCGGCGGATTGGGACCATTGAACACTTTGTCGCCGATGCCGTAGCGCGTGAACATGCTCTTGAACCGCAGCGCCGGCCTGATCGAAAACAGGTAAGCATTGCTGTCGAGAATCTGCTGGCTCATCTGTTGAATCGGGCTGACATCGTCGAAGATCCAGAGGCTGCGCCCGTGCGTCGCGAGAATCAGATCGTTCTGTTGCGGATGGACCATAATGTCGTGAACCGCAACGTTCGGCAGGTTCTTGAGATTCAGCGGCAGCCAATCTTTGCCGCCGTTCCACGAAGCAAACAGGCCCAGTTCCGTGCCGGCGTAGAGCAGATTCGTGTTCTTCGGATCTTCGCGAACGACCTGCACGTAAGCTTTCGCCGGGAGATTGCCGGCAATGTTAGCCCACGATTTTCCGCCGTCAGTAGTTTTGAAGATGTAAGGACGAAAGTCGTCGAACATGTGGCGTTCGAACGAGACGTAAGCCGTGCTCGCGTTCGTGCGTGATGGTTCGACGTGCGACACGGGCGAGTTCTTAGCCATGCCGGGAACGCCGGCAACGATGTTGGACCAATTCTTCCCGCCGTCCGTCGTCAGTTGCAGATTGCCGTCGTCCGTGCCGACCCAGATCTGGCCTTTCTGCACCGGCGACTCAGCGATCGTGATGATCGTCGAGTGATACTCCGCCGTTGAGTTTTCATAAGCGACGGGCCCGCCGGCGTCTTTCAGCTTCTCGGGATCATTCGTGGTCAGGTCGGGACTGATCTGTTCCCACGTCTTGCCGAAGTCGGGTGACTTGAAGACCACGTTGCCCGCGAGAAAAACCGTCGTTTTGTCGTGCGCGGAAAATACGATCGGCGTGTTCCAGTTGAAACGATACTTCTGTCCCGCCGCCGGCCCGCCGCCGCTGCTGTGTCCCCACGGATTAACCAACTGCTGCTCGCGCGTGCGGAAGTCGGTCCAAACAACGCTGCCGCCCTGCGACTCCGACAGGTAGACCTCCGGATCGTCGGGGTTGTTGATGACGAAAAAGCCGTCGCCAAAACTGACCATGCGCCAGTCGTCGTTCTGAATGCCGGAAGGTTCGCGAGTGCGGCTCGGTCCGGTCCACGAACCGTTGTCCTGAAGTCCGCCCATCACGTAATAGAAAGGCGATCGGTTGTCGGCGTGAACCTGGTAGAACTGGCCCAACGGAATGTTGTAAACGGCTTCCCACGTATCGCCGCCGTCGTAACTCACAGCGATGCCGCCGTCCTGCCCGTTCCAAACTCGCTTCGGATTTTTGGGATCGATCCAGAGCGCGTGAAAGTCGACGTGCGTGCGGCCGGTGATCGAGCGAAACGTTTTGCCGCCATCGACAGAAGTGAACAGCGTCGAGGCCACGGCGTAGATGTGGTTCTCGTTTGTCGGATCGACACGCACGCGCGTGTAGTAGAAGCCACGCGACACGATGTCGTCGTTCTTCGAGACCATCCTGAACGTCTCGCCGCGATCGTCCGAGCGAAACAGCGTGCCCTCTTTTGTTTCGGCAATAACATACACGACGTTGGGATTGCTCGGTGCGACGCGAACGCCGATGCGGCCCATCAGTTTCGGCAAGCCGTTCGTCACCTTGTTCCAGGTGCGGCCGCCATCGATCGATCTGTAAACGCCGCCTTTTTCGCTGCCGCTGCGATGAGTCCACGGTTTGCGCTCGAAGCTCCACATGCCGGCGTACAGAATGTTTGGATTGCTCGGATCGATCTCGAGATCGGAAACGCCGTGCTGGTTGTCGATGAAGAGAGTCTTGTTCCACGTCTTGCCGCCGTCAGTGGTCATGAACACGCCGCGCTCGTCGTTTGGCCCAAACGCGTGGCCCAGGGCGCCGATGTAGACGATGTCCGGATTCTGCGGATTGATGGCGATCGCGGAGATGTGTTCGGTCTCTTTGAGGCCCATGTGCGTCCACGTCTTGCCGCCGTCGGTCGACTTGTAAACGCCGTCGCCAAACGACACGCTGTTGCGCACGTTCGATTCGCCTGTGCCTACCCAAACAACGTCAGGATTGCCGGGCTGCAGCGCGATGTCGCCGATCGAGATCGTGCCCTGGCGTTCGAAGATCGGTTTCCAGGTTACGCCGCCGTTCGTCGTCTTCCATAAACCGCCTGAAGCGCTCGCGACATAAACAACGCTCGGATCGCCCGGCACGCCTTCGACGTCGGCGATGCGGCCACCCATGTTTGCCGGTCCAATGCTGCGCCACTCGAGCCGCGAGAACGCTTGTTCGATAGGCGACTTCGCGGTTCCGTTTCCGTCTTGAGCGAAAATGTTTTGCGCGATCATGGTGAGCGCGAGCAGACAGGTAGCGAGCAGGGGTAGTCGAAAGCGCATCAATGTCTCCTTAAAAATGATCCGTGGTATCTGTGTTACTCTGTCGCCGATTATGACATTTCCCGAAACCGATCGCACCAAACTAAAGCGCCTGCCCAAGCGCGGCCACTTCGATCGCGAGACTGTCGACTCGATTCTCGACGAGGGTTTTATCTGTCACGTCGGTTTTGTGCTGGACGGGCAGCCGTTTGTGATCCCGACCGGCTACGCGCGCGCCGGCGACAAGCTTTACATTCACGGTTCGCAAGCGAGCCGGATGTTGCGCAATCTGGCGAGCGGACTCGATGTCTGCGTGACCGTGACGTTGCTCGACGGGCTGGTGCTGGCGCGTTCAGCGTTTCATCACTCGATGAACTATCGTTCGGTGCTGGTGTTTGGCCGCGCGACGATCGTTGACGAACCGTCAGAGAAGATGGCGGCGCTGCTCGCACTGTCTGAGCACATCATTCGCGGGCGTTGGGCAGACGTGCGCGAACCAAACGATCAGGAGATGAAACAGACTACGGTGCTGTGTTTGCCGCTTGAAGAAGCGTCGGCGAAGATTCGCACCGGCCCACCACTCGACGACGAAGAGGATTACGCGCTGCCGATCTGGGCCGGCGTCGTGCCGCTGAAACTCGTCGCCGGGGAACCCGTCAAAGATCCGCTTCTAACCGCCGAAGTCCCCATTCCCGATTACGCCGCGAACTACAAACGCTAACGATCTTTAGGGGCGGCCACGGAGTGCCGCCCCTAAAGATCACTTCCTGAGCGCCTCGATCAGGACACGGCCGACGGCGCTGCTCGGCGCGGTGATGTGCAGCAGCGCTGACAAAGTCGGCGCGATGTCTGCGGGCGTTGCCGGTTCGAGATAGCGTCCCGGAGTGACGCCTGCGCCCATGATAATTAGCGGCACGTGTGTGTCGTATGTGTAGGGCGAACCGTGCGTCGCCGTGATCGTCTCGCCGAGATATTTGTACGGCTCCGCCAGCAGCACGACGTCGCCGCTGCGCACCGGTGAGAAACCGTGGAGCACGCGGCGCTCGATCGGATCGGTGATCGAAACTGCGCCGCGCAAGAGTTGCGCGCGCGTGAACGAGCGCTCAATGCCCGGAACCGTCAGCGCGGCCGCTGCGACTACTTGCGAGACTTCATCGAGCGGCACGTGATCGCGTTTGAGTGCGTCGTAGTTGAAGTAGAAGTTGCCGTTGAGAAACGCCTCTGCGGTCCCGCCGAAATTGTTGTACTTCAGAATGTAATCGGCCGAAGGATCGGGTGATTTGCGTTCCGGGTTGTAGCGGGCGGCAAGCGCGCTGTGAACGGCGGCGAGCACGTCGTTCGCGTTTATTCTCGCGCCGCCAAGGCCGAGCGCCGCGGCGTGTTCGGGAACGGGCGCAACGCCGTGATCCGCGGTGAATGCAACGAGTGTGTTGTTGAGCCCGACGCGAGCGTTAACGAAATCCAGCAAGGTCGCGATCTGCTGATCGACCCGCAGCGTGACGTCCATTGCTTCCTGGCTGTATGGCCCATAACGATGGCCGACGTAATCGTTGGCGGAAAAACTGACGGTGAGCACGTCCGGATCATCGTCCTGGCCGAGTTGCTCGTTCACGATTGCCTGTTGCGCAAACGTAACCAGCAGATCGTTACTGAACGGCGTGTAATCGAGCGCGCCGTAGAACGCGCGTCCCGCGGCAGTTGCGCCGCCGGTGACCGTGTGCGGAAACGCGTTGGTATCGCCGGAGTTGCCGGGCACCGTTTCCCACGACGGCGAGTCAGGCCCGGCGCGTTTGACGTACTCACTTTCCGAGAGGAGCCGGTCCCATTTTGCGCCGAAGTATTTGTCGGCCGGTCGCGAGTTGTTGAAAGTTGTGACCCACGCGGGCAGTTGGTTGAAGTAGTAAGTCGAAGAAACCATGTTGCCGGACACGGTGCTGAACCAGTAGGCGGCGTTGGCATGGCGGCCGGCGGGCAGAATCGCCGAACGATCTTTTACCGAGACGCCGATCACCTTCGAGCGATCGTTGGTGAAGAAACGCAGTTCGTCGCCGACGGTGGAACTCAACAGGCGTCGCGGGCTCGATCCCGCTTCACTCACGTCGCCGCCGAGCAGCTTCACCGCGTCGTCAGTGACGCTCGTGATGCGTTTGCCGGTCGGGCGATCGAGCCACTCGTTGGCGATGATTCCCGATTCAGCCGGCCACGCGCCCGTCATCATCGTGCCGTGACCCGGCGCGGTGTAGGTCGGCATGTGATCGTAGTTTGCGGTCGCCCACGATGCGCCGTCGCGCTGTAAGCGCTTGAACCCGTTTGGGCCAAACAGATCGCTAAAGCGTTCGAGATAATCGTAGCGAAACTGATCTACGACGATGAGCAACACCAGCCGCGGCCGTCTCGTTTGAGCGGCAGATGAACGTTGCTGCGCTGGTGCGACCGGAAAACTAAGGAGTACGACGAGTAAAAAAACAACGGCGGGTCGCTTCATGCGCCGCATGTTAACCTAGCTGCAAAAAAGCACAAAGTTTACTCGTAGCGCAGTGCTTCGATTGGATCGAGCGCCGCTGCTTTGCGCGCCGGGTAGTAGCCGAAGAAGATTCCCACCGCGACCGAGAAGAGAACTGAGCCGACGATCGCCATCATCGACACCAGCGTCGGCCAACCGAGCATCGCCGGTATCGCCAGCGACAACACGATGCCGAGCACGATCCCGATCGTTCCACCAGTCAAGCTCAACACGATCGACTCGATCAAGAACTGGCTGCGCACCGCCGAAGATCGCGCGCCAATCGCCATGCGAATGCCGATCTCGCGCGTACGTTCAGTGACCGACACGAGCATGATGTTCATGATGCCGATGCCGCCGACGAGCAGCGACACGCCCGCGATACACGCGAGCAGTATCGTCATCGTCTTGCTGGTTTCGTTTGCCGCTTCCGCGATGTCCGTCATGTTGCGGACGGTAAAATCGTCGGGTTCGCTGGCCGTCAACTTGTGACGTTGTCGCAGCAGGTCGCCGATCTGCGACTGCGCGGTGTAAGTCGCGTCTTCCGAAATCGCCGACACGTAAGCGATCTGCACGCGCGGGCTGCCGAGGATTTTCTTCTGCACCGTCGTGTAAGGCGCGAACGCGATATCGTCCTGGTCGCGGCCGCCCTGATCCTGTCCCTTGCGAACCATCACGCCAACCACGCGAAACGGCAGATTTGAAACGCGCAAGTCCTGCCCGATCGGATCCATTCCGGCAAACAGATTGTCAGCGAGCGTTTGCCCGATTACGATCACGCGCGCCGCGTTACGAACATCGATGTCCGTGAAAAACGAGCCGGTTTGCACCTGCCATTTGCGAATGTCGGGATACTGCTCGCTCACGCCCTGCACGGACGTGTTCCAGTTCATGTTGCCCGCAACCAACTGGGCGCGCGCGTTCACTGCCGGAGTAACCATCGAAACACTCGGCACCTCGCGCTTGATCGCGTCGAGATCTTCCACCGTCAACGTGTTTGTGCCGCTGTCGCCGGTGCCGCTGCGAACGCCGCCGACGTTTTGCGCGCCCGCGCTGACGAAGAGCAGGTTGGTGCCGATGCTTTCGATCTGCGCCTGAACTGACGCCGACGCGCCCTGGCCGATGCTAACCATCGCGATCACGGCAGCCACGCCGATGATGATGCCGAGCATCGTCAGCGCCGCGCGCATTTTATTTCTCACCAGCGCGCGAAAAGCAACACGGATGATCATTAAGAGAGTCATGATTCTTCTTCTTCGTCGTCTTCGTCGGCGATCACCGGCAAGTTCTTTAACTCTTCCGCTGCGTCGCGTTGTTCCGCGACCCGCTGATCGCTCTTGATCTTGCCGTCCTTGAACACGACCACGCGTTGCGCGTACTGCGCGATGTCAGGCTCGTGCGTGACCAGCACGAGCGTGATGCCGCGTTCGCGGTTCAGGCGTTGAAAGATCTCCATTACTTCGACTGACGTGCGCGAGTCGAGATTACCCGTCGGCTCGTCCGCCAGAATCAACGCCGGATGATTCACGAGCGAGCGGGCGACCGCAACGCGCTGCTGTTGTCCGCCTGACAACTGGTTCGGATGATTCTGTTCGCGTCCGGCGAGACCGACTGCCGCGAGTGCTTCCAGCGCACGTTGATGCCGCGTCGCCGAGTCAACGCCGAGATAGAGCATCGGCAGTTCGACGTTTTCCAAAGCTGACGTGCGCGACAGCAGATTAAAACCCTGGAACACGAACCCGATCTTCTGGCAGCGAATGTCGGCGCGCGCGTCTTTCGACAACTGCGAAACGTCTTCACCGCCGAGGATGTACGTGCCGCGTGTGGGCCGATCCAGGCAGCCAATGATATTCATCGTGGTTGATTTGCCTGAACCGGATGCGCCCATGATCGCGACGAACTCACCTTCACGTATCGTCAGCGATACGCCACGCAGCGCGTGAACCTCGACGTCGCCCATCGTGTAGGTCTTGTGAATGTGTTCCAACTGTATAACCGGACGCGCCTCGGGTACCTGCGCCATTACGGACGCATCCGGTTGTAGCTGTGGCTCTGTTGCAAACGTGGTTGCCATGATGCGCTTACCTTCTGCCGCCGCCGCCGCCGGGGCCGCCAGTACGCGGAGCGTTACCGAATCCTGGGGGGCGGTTCTGCTGGCTCGAACCCGAGCTTGAACCGGTGATGGTCTGGCCAGTGATGACCAAATCGCCTTCGTTCAAGCTGCCCTCGACGACTTCCGTCGAGGCGCCATCGCTGAGTCCGACCTTGATCCGGCGCGGTTGCGCTTTGCCGTCCTGGCCCAACACCCAAACGTTGCGGGTCTGGCCCGGCAACACCGGAGCTGAAGCCGGCGCGAAATTGGCGTCAGCATTTCCACCGGCAGCGTTACCGCCGCCTTGTCCGGCGCCTTGCCCACCGCCTTGGCCACGACGACCTTGTCCTTGTCCCTGACCCTGTCCCTGACCCTGTCCTTGACCATTGCCGGCGCCAGCGCCTGAGCCAGTACGTTGCGGCGTGAATCTCAACGCGGAGTTTGGCACTTTCAATACATTGTTGCGTTCGTCGATCGTGATAACTAGATTCGCCGTCATGCCCGGCTTCAATTTCTGCTCGGGGTTGTTCACGTCAATCACGACGTTGTAGGTCACGACGTTCTGCACGTTCACCGGGTTGAGGCGCATCTCCTGAATCTTGCCGTCGAAGTCCTTGCCCGGAAACGCGTCAACCGAAAACTTCACTGACTTTGCTTGCTCGACCAAACCAATATCCGCCTGGTCGATATTCGCGATGACCTGCATCTGCGTCAGGTCGTTGGCGATTGTGAACAGCGTCGGCGCCGACAAGCTCGCCGCGACCGTCTGGCCCACGTTCACGTCACGCGAAACCACGATGCCGTCGATTGGCGACGTGATCGTGGTGTGACTCAAATTCACTTGCGCCAGGCTCAGCGCGGCTTCAGCCTGCTTCACTTGCGCCGTATTCTGCTCGACCGCCGCCTGTGACTGTTGTAATTGGGCCTTCGACTGCTCCACCGCCGCTTGCGACTGCGCCAGACCCGCACTCGCCGACGACTGTTCGCTCAGCTTCGACTGGCTCAACTGCGCTACCGCCTGGTTGTATTTCGCTTCGGCAGTTTTGTAAGCCGTCATCGCGACGTCGTAATCGCGCTGCGCAATCACGCCGGCTTTAAGTAACGACTCCTGCTGCTTCAGCAAACTCAGCGCGTCGTCTTCCTGCGCCTTCAACACGGCGACGTTTGCTTCTGACGCTGATACGCCGGCCTGATTGTTCTGCACGGTCGATTTGGCGGCGAGGTTTTTCGCCTGCGCATCGCTGATGCCGGCGCGAGAATTCGCGACCGCGGCCTGCGATTGGGCCAGGCTCGCGCGGGCCTGTTGCAGATTCGCCTGGGCCTGCTCGACCTGTGCTTTCATCTGCGAGGGATCGAGCTGGGCGACAATTTGTCCCTTTTTTACAACCGAATTGAAATCAGCAAAGAGGGCCGAAATAGTGCCTGAGGCCTGGCTGCCGACCTGGACCGTGGTGACCGCCTGTAGTGTTCCAGTAGCGGTCACAGTGTTCCGCAGGTTTCCACGTTCCACGCGTGCGGTTAAATATTGAGCGTTGGCGGAATCGTCACTCCCGAAATAAAGACCGGCGAGCACCACGGCCAACAGGGCGCCGCCGCCAATGAAAAGTTTCTTCTTGCCCGCTAATAACTTGGCCCAAAATTGTTTAAGCCAGGCGAGATTACGGGTCCTGGCATCGGTAACTAATGGTGGATGTTCAATGGTCTCAGTGGACATACTTGGCTCCTCAAGAGTTCCAGACACTGCCCGGGCAGTATTGGTTACACGCAATTTTCTCGCCGCTTTTGGGTTGATTAGCGGCCCATAATTTAGCTTGTAACCGCTCTGAGCGAAAGCGTGTCTTAGCAGTCAGGACACTCCCCAGGAGATGGAACAAGGATTGTAGGAGTAAGAGAAACGGAAATGAACAAGCTAGGACGTTATAAAACATTTGCAATAGCTACTCTCTCGGCGATTGCTTTGGCCACCTCGATTGCAGTCGCCCAAACGGTTACTACTAATCAGGACACTGGACAGAGTGCGCAGAAGGGGTGGCATCGCGGCGATCACCGGGGTTTCGGCGGGATGCGCGGAGGCGAGTTCTTTAAGCTCAATCTAACTGATGATCAGAAAGCGAAGATGAAGCAGCTTCGCGAGAGCTTTGCTACCGCGAATAAACCTTTGATGGATCAGCTTCGAGCCAAGCGGCAGGAGTTGCGCCAGGCGAGCCAAGGCGGTACGTTCAACGAAGCACTGGCTACTCAGAAACTAACGGAAATCGCCCCGCTCGAGGCGAAGATGATGGGTGAACGTGAAAAACTCCATCAGGAAATGCTTTCCGTTTTGACACCTGAGCAGAAAGCCCAGTTGGACCAGGCGAAAGCGCAGTTCAAAGCACGACGCAATGGAATGCGCCAACGCAATAATCAGTAAGCGTTTCCCCCCGCTTCTCTGGAGTGTGACGGGTTTGAAAGATCTGCGTCTCCGTGGTTTTGATCGGCGAACCAAGGGGGGCAACCACAGAGGCGCAGACGTCGCAGCGGAAGCTGGCAAGTCCGCCCACTCCATTGAGGTGTTGCACATGAGGACCGCAACTGACGAATGGGCTCGCACAAGCCTCGGAACTCGACCTGGCGCGGCAAGCGCAGGAGGGAGACGAGTCTGCCTTCGCGGAAATCGTCAGGCGCTACAGCCCGCGAGTGTTCAGCGTGGCGAGCCGGTTCTTTCGCCAGCGAAGTTTGGTTGAAGAGGCGGCGCAGGAAGTTTTCTTGAAAGCGTTTACGCAACTCGGAAGTTACGAAGGGCGCGGATCGCTGGAAGGTTGGTTGACACGGATTGCGACCAACACCTGTTTGAATATGTTGAGAGGATCGAAACGCCGGCCGGAGATGACTGTTTCGGATCTGACTGAAGAGGAAGACAAGTGGCTGGAACAGCACCTGCCCGACTTGGAAGAGAAATCAGTTGAAAACAGTGTGGTGGCGGCGGATCTTGCGGACCGGCTGTTGAGTGTTTTGTCGCCGGAGGATCAGCAGGCGTTGTTGATGATCGATGGTGAGCAGGCGTCGATCAAGGAAGTAGCGGAAGCGACCGGCTGGTCGGAGTCGAAAGTGAAGGTGAGAGCGTTTCGCGCGCGGAAAAAGATTCGCGAAGCGATGGAACGGTTGATGGGTTCGAAACGTGAGGTCATGAGCAGGTGAAGCAATGAACGACAAGCACATCACAGAGCTGCTGGACAACACACCGCTCGCGAGTTTGTCGGTAAGTGAACTCGAACAGATCCGTTCGCATGCTCATGTGTGCGAGCCGTGCCGCGACGCTTTTGCGGCGGCCCAACTGTCGGCCGTGATGCTAAAGGAGCGCGCGCAAGCCGTGACTGAGCCGTCGCCGTTTTTTCAAACGAGAGTGATGGCGGCCTGGCGTGAGCAGCAGGCGACGGAAAGCGTGCCGGCGTTGTGGCGCCTGTGGAAGTCGGCACGTACGCTTGTTTCTTCGATGGCGTTAACCACCGCTGCGCTCGGCGCGTTGAGTTTCATGGTTTCAGCACCAACGACAACTACGAACGTGATGGACCAAACAGCATCGGCGCCGTCGGCCGAGTCAGTCATTTTCGGGCAGGACAATGACGACCAGCTAACTTACGAGCAGGTACTCAACACGATTTATGTGGACGACGAGGACAAGTAGTCATGAACAATATTGCTAGAAATCGGTGGCAGGTTCGGTTGGCGGCTGCGATTATCTTCGTGCTCGGATTTACGGCTGGGATTCTGGCGTTGAATATCTATCGCGGATTGGCTCACGGCGATGGCTCGCGCGATCACTTCGATCAACTGGGCGATCGGCTGAACCTGAACGCGGATCAGAAGACGAAAGTGCAACAGATCTTCAGCGATACGCGCGAACAGTTGCGCGCGTTGCGCAAGGAGTCGGAGCCGCGCGTGATCGAGATTCGCAAGCAGGCGGACGATCGTTTGCAGCAGGTGCTGACACCTGAGCAGTGGCAACAGTTTCAGAAAATGCGCAGCGACATGAGAGAGCGGCGCGGCGGCCGAGGCGGTCCGCGGGGCGACGATCGCCCATAAGGCTCGCAGTGTTTGGAGTTCAAGCGTTGGCGTGCGGTCTTTTCGGAAGCGGGCCGGCGGTTGAACTCTGAACTTAATATCTTGTATAAGGACTGTCCCAACTACCTCTGCGAAGGGACAGTTCAGTGCCTGTAAGTCGACAGCGAAAACAGAATCGTGCGCGGAAGAGACCGCGCGTTGCACCTTCTTCTTCCGCGGCTTCGTCTGCTTCACCGCGGGCGCGCCAGAGTTTCAACTACAAAATCGTCGTCATTATTCTGATTGTCGCCGTGGCGGCGTCAGTCGTGGCTTACGTCGTGGTGCGGAAGAGTGGTCCGGCTGAAGTGACGACGCCTTCCGGGCTCAAGTACACGGACGTGAAAGTAGGTGACGGCCCGAGCCCGAGGATAGGCCAGAGTGTGAAAGTTCATTACATTGGCTGGCTCGCCGACGGAAAAGAATTTAACAACTCACACAAGATGGGGAACGGCCAGCCGGTCGAGTTTGCGCTTGGTCCCGGCTTGATTCCGGGTTGGAACGAGGCTCTCCAAAGCATGAAGGTCGGAGGCACACGCAAGTTGGTAGTGCCGCCGAAACTGGCTTATGGGCCGTCCGGGAAACCGCCGGCGATTCCACCAAACGCTACGCTTACTTTCGAGATCGAGCTGCTGGGAGTCCAGTGATCCCAGCTGCTCCCTCGGAGACCACCAAAACTCAAAACACAACACGCTTGCAATAAAAGTCGCCGTGACCTTGTAGTAGATTTAAGCCCTCTTCCTGTTCCCCTCGAGGATTTCAATTCAAGGAGGCGGTGAAATGAGCAAGTTGATTCAAAGAGGTGTTTACGCACTGTCTTTGTGTGTGCTCATGTCGCTCTTGGCGACAGGCGCATCAGGACAGGGTAAGAGTCGAGGCGGCGGCGGTGGCAATGGCGGTGGCAACGCTGGTGGGCCACCTCCAGGCATGGGTGCCGATCGTGGCCTGGGTAACGCTTCCAGTCATTCAAATGGACGCTCGGACGACGGGCTTAATAATTCCTCGACCAGGTCGAACGGACGATCTGATGCCGGCCTGGACCGCGCGCGTCAAGCAAGTTCAAACCTCGATAAGGCTGATGACGATCTCCGCGATCACCCTGGCGTCCCGAAAGCTTTGCACACCAACGCAAACGATCTGCGCGCTGGTTATCAAGCCGCGCTGGCGACAAATCCCAATTTGACGTTTGGCAACTACGTCGCCGCAACTCGGTTGGGCCAGAATCTTGGTGCTCGCTTTCCTAATATCACTCGCGACGCCATTTTGAACGGGCTAGCGTCGGGAAGAAGCATTGGCAAGACGTTGCAGGATCTCGGGCTGAGTGAACAGCAAGCAAAGGACGAACGGAAACGCGCAGACGCGGAAATTAAAGCTGCGAAGAAGCACTAGGGACTATTCCAGCATCTTCGCGGCAATCTCTTTCAACAACTTCGCGCAGACCGTTCCGGTGACGTGCAGCGGATCCATGCGTGGATTGAACTCCACGATATCCGCGCCGACAACCTGCCCCTTTAAACGCTGGATCAGATCGATCGCCTGGCGCGTCGACATTCCGCCCGGCTCGCGATGCGAAACGCCGGGCGCGAACGCCGGGTCGAGTGCGTCAACGTCGAACGAGATGTAAACCGGCGAGTGAAACTCCAGTTGCAGAGAGTCGGTTAACTGGCGCATCTCGATCGATTCAACCCCATACTTTCTCACCTGCTCGCTTTGGTCCGCCGTGAACGTCCTGATGCCCACCTGAACCAATCGTTTCACCAACCCGTGTTCCATGATGCGCGCGAACGGGCTTGCGTGTGAGTAACGGTTGCCTTGATAGCTGTCGTAAATATCGGGATGCGCGTCGAAGTGAAGAATGCTGAGATCCCTGAACTTCCGCGCAAACGCTCTCACGATCGGATAAGTGATCGAATGATCGCCGCCGAGTGAGATCGGCGCCATGCCGTCGGCGATCAGCGTGTAGACGGAATTTTCGATCAGCGTAAACATGTCGCTGCCGGTAACTGGTTCGATGTCGCCGGCCTCGAAGAAGACCGAGTCGCCGGAAAGATTTGTTCCGTTCTCGCTGGTCAGGTTCCAAGCGTCGGAGCGAAGCGCGGCGCGAATGTGGGGCGGCGCTTCTGAGGCGCCTTTCATGAACGAAGAGTTTTCGTCGTAGCGAATTCCGAGGAGAGCAAGTTTAGTGCGTTGGGTATTAATGGAATTATCAGCCATGCGGGCCTTAGTCTACCAAGCCTAATTTGCTAACGCTATAACGCGGCTATGGCGTAATCATGCTCGCGAAGTCTCGCAGCCTGGTTTGCATTTTGTCGGTGAGTTGAAGCTCGATTTCCCCGACCCGCATCTCCACAGTTTTTGCTTTCAACAACTCCTGGAAATCGGAATAGGCCATATTACCGCCGACCGTGGAAACGTACTTTCCGTTCACCACTGTGTTTCGCAAGACCGGCACAAAGCCGTATGACTTGCGCTTGCCGTCGATGATCGCATCCAACGCGACCGGCTGGCTAAATTCATAATCCCACAGTGTCCATCCCTCAAATAAAACGGTCACAAATGCCGGAGGCTCTGGCTTGACGCCCGATCTGTAGACGGCTGCCAAGCTGATATAAAGCGTGAGCGGATTCAGGTCGTTGTTGCGATTCTTTTCTGCAATCTGCAAATAGTACAAGCCGATCTTTCTTTGATCTGTGAATCGGTCGTACTTCGACTCAAGTTCTCCTTCTGGCGATGGGTATACCTGAGCTGGAGTGAGAACCGGAACGCAGAGGAGCAGCGAGATAATGAAAGCGGTCTTGAGGATCATACGCGCGCACGTGGCAACGAACGTGCCGATGCAAATTCCTGGCAAAAACTTGATTTGCGGATCAGAGCAGGTGCTTGCTGGCGAGCACTTGCGCAGTGAAGCCCACGCCGCCTGAACACCGGCAATCAGTTGGCCCTCCTTTCACTTGGTGATGTGGCTTGTTTTCGGTTCCACGCGATCGGTACATTCATCGGAGTGAGGTCAGTCACCTTTGACAAACGAAAACTTTTGGATTACCTATGATTTATCACCTCCCTCTTGAGCTACTGCGTCATAAGACCTCAAGTAGTTTATTGTTGACAAGATTCGACCACTGCATCATAAGCAAGTGGCTTAACTACGACACGTCTGACAAGACGAGATGACATGATGACCAGGCAGTCGAAAATTTATGGTGGTATTGATCCTCGCGAAATACCAACCTATGGTATCCACGAATCGGCGCACGCGCTCAAGATTCCGATTGTGACCCTACGAAGCTGGATTAGAGGTCGCAATTATCCAACACGCCAAGGCGTAAAGAGGTTTAAGCCTCTCATAAACCTTCCGGATCCGGATTTACCGTTGTTGTCGTTCACTAATCTGGTAGAGGCTCATGTCCTGGATGCGATTCGTTATAAAGACCGCATACCTCTCGACAACGTTCGCAATGCGATCGAGCATTTGAGTGAGCGATATCATTCCGCGCACCCATTAGTCGAGTACGACTTCCAGCATGATGGCGTGGATCTTTTTACTGAAATCGAATCCGATCTCGTTGCCAAGCATGATCTTGTGAATGTCAGCAAACGTGGGCAAATCGCTTTAAGGGAGATTGTAGAAGCTCACTTGAAGCGGATCGCCCGCGATGCAAAGGGCTCGGCGGTAGCCTTATATCCTTTCCTTAAACGAAGTCCTCAAAAAGTGGAGGAACCAAAGCTGGTTCTGATCGATCCTCGCATTTCGTTTGGCAAGCCGATCCTCGTTGGCATCGGCGTACCAACATCTGTCGTAGCTGATCGGCATGAGGCGGGCGAAAGCATTGCCGAACTAGCTAGAGACTATGAGTGCGAGACGTCGCAAATCCAAGCGGCGGTCGATTACGAACGAGCACTACCAAAGGCAGCTTAAGCGGACGATATTTTTTCTCGAGCGGTCGTTAGGAGGGAAAACGATCCTTGAGGAACTTCGTAAGGCTGGCTTGCAAGTCGAACCGCACAAGAAATGGTTTCGACATGACACGGCTGACGAAGACTGGCTGCCTGTGGTTGGTGAGAAAAGGTGGATCGTGCTCATGCGCGACCTTAATATCGGTAAGCGCGTTATCGAATTGAATGCTTTATTGTCGAGTAACGTAAAAGCGTTTGCGCTGATTTCAGGAGAGCAGCAGGACAAGCGCAGCGCAGAAGTTTTGATAAAGGCTCTGCCAAAAATCCTCAACATGATTGAATCGCATGATTTCGCATTTATCGCGAAGGTTCATAAGAACAGCGATGTGGAACTGTGGAGGAAAGAACTCATGCCGCATAAGGGCATTCAGTTCAGAAGGCGTTAGCAGCGGAAGAATGTTTAGGCTAATGGTGCACCCGGCAGGGCTCGAACCTGCGACCTTTTGATTCGAAGTCAAACGCTCTATCCAACTGAGCTACGAGTGCACGCGGGAATGGTAAATGGTTCACGGGATTTGGTAAAGGCGGAATCAGCCTTTCCCTTGCACGACTTTGCGGATGTAACGCACCATCTCGCTGATCTCTTCCGGTTTGAGTTTGTCCTTGAATGACGGCATCTGCTCCTCGCCGTTAGTGATCATCTTCGTTAGCTGTTCATCCGTATGCTTGATCGCATGATCCGCCTTCAGTGACGGAACCTTGATCTGTTTGTCGTTGACTTTGGCCAGTCCACCTTCGGCGTTTGGGCCATGACACGCTTCACAGTTCTTCGTGTAGAGCGCTTTCGCGTGGGCAAACTCGTCGACGGCCGCCGTCGGCGCCGCAGCCGCAGGAGACGCCGCCGCGCGTGGCGTCGAGGTGTTTGTCGGTTTTGCCGTTTCCGTGCAGGCGATTGCGATCAGCGCGAAGGCGACGCAGCCAAGAGCGAGCAAAGTAAGTTTCATTAGACACGTTCTCCAGTTGATCGTTTCGGTTTAGAGGCGAGCGAGTATACAGACTGCCTCGCAAAAATTCACTTCTTCAAAGATTCGACCCACTGCGCGATCTCGCGCATCTGTTCTTCCGACAATTTATCGGAGAAGGATCGCATCGGCGGTAACAAGCCGTAAGCCGGCGGATCTTTCAATAGGCCGACGATGTCTTCCGTCGTTCGTCGCGGCTTCGCGGGAACGCCGAGCAGCGGAGGAAACTTCACCGTCCCGCGTTGCGCGCCTTCGCCGTGTGGGCCATGACAATCCTGGCAAAACTTGACGTACAGCAGCGGCGGGCCGCCGGCGTTCGTGGCCTGTGTCTCGGCTTGCAAAGATTGAAGACTGGTTGCCGTAAACGGCTCCCGGCGCCAGTTCGCTTCTTCCTGTGCTTGCCGTGCGAGCTGTTCGCGTGTACGAGGATCACGCCGGTCGCTCGCGTACGCCGCAATAGTCATCGTCAACACGAGCACGGCAAACGCGCCGAGCAGCACGCCGCCGATCACTCGTTGTCGCGTTCGCAGCCACGGCAACGAAGCCAAAACCAGTACTGCGATTCCCGGCAGTACAACACCGACGATCGAACCCACGCCGCCCGGCATATGTTTCAAAGTCTCGAACAGCCATAAGAACTGCGCACCCGGTCGCGGCAGGTAATCGCTGGTCACCGCAGTGGCTGATGGCCCAAGCGGCGCCGGAAACTTCGCGCACCAGATCGCCAGCGCCAAAAACACCAAACCGCCCACGACGACGTTTCGCTTGATGTTTGACCAACAGCGTGTGCGGCGAATCTGCCAGCCGATCACGACCAGAATCACGAACGGCGTGACCAGCACGTGCATGGCAAAGAACCGCGACAACGTAATCGTCGAGATTTCGTTTCCCCCCAACAACCAGAGCCGTGCGAACCGGCCGCCGAACGGCAAGCCGTTCATCAGTCCTTCAGCAATGCGGGTGCTGAAAAACGCGCGCGCGTCCCACGGCAGCGAGTAACCCGTTCCCGCCGCCGCCATCACTAGCGCCAGCACCAGCACGGCCACGAGCCACTGAACCTTTCGGTACGCGTACGCTTCGTCCCAAAACAGCCGCGCCACGTGCAGAAACGCAAACAGCGCGAGCCATTGCGAACCGTAGTGGTGCAACGAGCGGAGCCACGAACCTGACGACACCACCTTCTCGATGTACGACACGGTCGTGTGCGCGTGATCCACTGAAGGCACGTAATAAAACGCCAGCAAAACACCGGTTACAAACTGCACCAGCAGCAGCACCGCGACGATTCCACCCGTCGTTTGCAGCCAGCCACGTATTTGGTCGGATTTGCCCGTTGAGATCATGCGGACTCTTTGTATTGAACCTGAAGTTTTCCGTCCTGCACGCGCGTCGGCAAGAGATCGAGACCGCGTGAAGCCGGGCCCGAAACGCGCGCGCCGTCGGCTGAGAAAAAGCTCTGATGGCAGGGACACGCGAATCGACTCGACGCTTGTTCCCACATCACTTCACAACCTTCGTGCGGGCAGATCGGCGACACCACTTGATTGTTCTGCGCGGGCAGCACAAACACGTTGTGTTCGGCGGTCGTGACGGCCCAACCAGAAATATGTTCGGCCACGATCTTCTTCGCGAGTGGTTGCGCTCCACTCAATTCAGAAACGTTTGCGACGTCGAGCCATTGCTCACTCGGCGCCGACAATCGCGGGCGCAGAAAACGAAACGCCGCGCCGCCGAGCGAGGCAAATACGGCGGCGAAAACACCGAGCGGCAGCAGTTGCAGAAACGAGCGGCGCGATCTATCAGGTTGATCTGTATCTATGTTCATAGTTTTAATCCGTGGCTCATACTCTATTTGACGCGCCTCGCGCAACTATTCTTCCCTGCGGTTGCAATCAGCCACGGGAGTCGGCAGAATAACTTCCGCATCACGGAAATCTTTCCAGGTCAGGCAAGTCAATATCTATATTCCGAACCAGAGGTAAATTGAATGAGTAGCGATAAGGACCCAATCAGTGCTCGCGGCTCCCTTCGTCTCGCACCCGCTTCCTCGGAACTGGAAGTAGAGAAGGCCAAACTTCCCCGACAGTTTGTAAACTTCACCTTCTACAAAGCACGGCCCGATTGGCGCTTGCTCTCCGACGCAGAGAAAGAGCGCTGCCGGGACGAGTTCACTAAAACTGTTGACGAGTTTCGCTCAACCTTGCTGATCCACTCGTACTCGACGGTTGGCCTGCGCACCAACGTCGACTTCATGATCTGGCGCATCGGCTACGATCTTGAGCCGATTCAGGAAATGACGGCCCGGCTGAACCAGACTGCGATGGCCAAGTACATCGAGCCGAGCCAATCGTTTCTCTCGATGACCAAGCGTTCGATGTACATCGACAAAGATAACCCCGAGCACGTCGAAGATCGATTACACATTGTGCCGGGCAAGTCGCAGTACCTGTTTGTGTATCCGTTCGTCAAAACGCGCGAGTGGTATTCGCGAACCGCCGAGCAGCGGCAAGAGATGATGGACGAGCACATTCGGATCGGCATGAAGTATCGCTCGGTAAAACTGCACACGACTTATTCGTTCGGGTTGGACGATCAAGAGTTTGTCGTCGCGTTTGAAACGGATTATCCGGCCGACTTCCTCGACCTGGTCCAGGAGCTTCGCGAAACCAAGGCCAGTTCTTACACGCTTCGCGACACCCCGATGTTTACCTGCCGTCAGCGGGCGCTGGGTGAGTGTCTTGAGGCGCTTGGTTAGAGCCATCCACAGATTACACAGATTAACTCTGCGGATTCTGTGGATGGTTTTGTTGTTTGCGGTAAGCGTTCACTGCCAAACCAAACCTGCACCTGAGTACCTCTGGTACGAAGCGGAAAACATGCGCGGCTTCACGACCGGAAAGCTCGGGGAGCCGCTGCTCAACCCTTCACACTTAAATCTTCCCAGCGAGAAAGCCCCGGGTTGGGGCATGAATGGTCCAGGCGTCTCCGCCGAATGGACGCAGGGCGGCGAAAGCGAGTGGAACTCCGCCGCCGCCAGCGCCAACGAAACGCGCGGCGAGATCTACCAGGACTTCGAAGTGCCGCGCGCGGGCCAATACTCGCTCTGGATCCGCTACGCCGATTGGGCCAGCAAGACGGAAAACTTCACGGTCAAAATCGTGCAGGACGGCGCGGAAGTTTTTCGCCACGAGTTTGGCGCGAAAGACGTCGTCGATCCTCACGACGAGATCAGCATGTACTGGGGCTGGTCGTTTGTGTGGGACAGCGCGGCGGCGACGTTGAAGAAAGGCCCGGCACGATTATCGATCGTGATCGAAAAGGCGGCCGAGGCGCGACGTCATGTTGATTGCTTTCTGCTGACAAACGATCCCGCGTTCAAGCCGAATGGACGACGTAAACCCGACTTCGCTGCTACCCGTTATCTGCGCAGTTGGGCCACAGATCGAAAGCCGCTTGCTTCGTTACTGAATCCAAACAGCAATCCGTCTGTATCCGCGTTACCAAAGGTTGCCGGCCGCGACTTCCTCATGCCGTGGAACATCGCGAAAGAGTTCTGGCCGCTGCTCGATCAAGCGCCAGAACAGCGTCCGCTTTATCCCTTTAACGCCGAGCCGATCGATGAGTTTGTGGCGAAGTACAAAGGCGTGCGCGACGTGCCGCTGTTTCAGTCGAAGCTCGTCGTTCCGGTCGTTTATCTCAACGACGTTCCGCAACTGTTCAAGGATGGCAGTCCGTTCCTGCGTTACCTGCGCGAGACGAAACAACCGTTCGCGATCCTGATCAACTACGCGTCGGTCCAGCTAAACGAGGCCGACGGCCGCGCGGTCTGGCAGCTTCTCAACGGCGAATTCAAGGACCAGTTTCTCGGCTGGATTTCCGGCGAGAGTGTCGGTTACGTGTGGGACCACGCGCTGGCCGAGCTTAAGATCTCGCCGGCGATGACGCGGCGTCAGTTACTCGATGCGCATCGCGAGTTTTACGCGAACGCGCTGGCGCGCAAATGGCGCGACCTCTTTCACGTCGAGACTGGACCGATGTGGAACAAGTTGATCCCCGCGCAATCGACTTCGAGCACTTCCTTTGCGCACGCGCTGGCTGATTGGGGTGTGAAACTGCTCGGGATGGAAACGGCCGCCGTGATGCCGATGACGGCGATGCGCATCGCGTTTACGCGTGGCGCGGCGCGGCAAACCGGTGGCGCGTTTCTTTACTATCACGCGCCAAACTTCGGCGACACCGC
>Ga0247688_1000089_pt1 | contig 40549 bp, 41 predicted proteins | sample CNK29_metaG_FD_182718 | JGI IMG/M metagenome (GOLD analysis project Ga0247688, IMG submission 182718) | Soil microbial communities from Purdue University Martell Research Forest, Indiana, United States - CNK29 | ecosystem: Environmental > Terrestrial > Soil > Temperate forest > Bulk soil... | reverse complement strand
CGGAACATTGCCGGCGATTCCGACGGTAGTCGTACTGGCGGCGCATGCTGCGATTGCGTTGGGAACATTGTCAGGCGGCTGGCGCATCGTGCACACGATGGGCAGTCGCATCACAAAACTGAAACCGGTTGGCGGCTTCTGCGCTGAAACAGCGGCGGCGCTGACGCTGGCTTATGTGACTCTCACCGGCACGCCTGTGTCGACGACGCACACGATCACGGGATCGATTGTTGGCGTGGGCGCGACGCGGCGTTTATCGGCGGTGAAGTGGGGCGTCGCCGGACGCATTGTTTGGGCGTGGATTCTAACGATCCCGGCGGCTGCGCTTGTCGCGGCTGTTTCGTTCTGGATCGTGGCAGGACTGCACCGGTTGATGAGTTAAGGCCGCGGATGAGTGTGTAAGGTCTTTTGGCCAGCGCGCCAGGCCACACGAACGATGTACTCCGCTGGCATAGAGCGGCGTTCGCGTGCCCGCTTGGCAGGTGTAACTCTTGACTAGATAGTTGCCGTCTCTAATGCGCTGCTGAACCGTTGCAAGGATGAGGAAAGGCATTCTGTCTCTGGGTGTTGCTCTATCAATCGCGGTCCGTGAGTCAGCCGGATTGTAGCATGCGGTGAGTAAGTAAGGACCACCCCAATGATTCAGATTGAAGCAAGCCCGTTATTGACGGTGGGTACTAAAAGGGGTAAAAAGAGGATTCTATTTACCTCTTTGAACCACATTTGTTTAGGCCCGCGTAGCTCAGTGGATTAGAGCGTTCGCCTCCGGAGCGAAAGGTCGCAGGTTCGACCCCTGCCGCGGGTAATCAAAATCTTTCCAGTCGTGTCTGCATTCCATTAAGTCGCGTTTGCACACTATTCAGTAAACGGCCACGCCGGTAGACGCTCTCGCGACTTTAACCACTCACTCGGGATTCCTTCTGTGCCCGTGTAAGAGGCCACGATGCCGCCCACGATGGCGCAGGTTGTGTCCCGGTCACCGAGGCCGCTGGCCGTAAGCCATAAAGCCTCTTCATAATTCGAGAGATGTTGAGCGGCGCACCAGAGCGCGAAAGGAACGGTGTCTTGCGCAGACACTTTTACGCCGTTACCAAGCACCGCAACCGCAAACCGGACCGATGCGTCGTCAGACATGTCTCTCGCCTTCCGAATCTTGCTGCGCACTTCACTCTCCGGCACATGATGCAGAACCGAATCGAGAAACTCAGATCGCCCACGCGGCGGGGAAGAAGAGACGGTCGAGTCTTCGGCCTGGAGACACCTGTCTCCGTCTTGTAGACGCGCGTCTCCAACCTGAGTAGATCGCAATTCAAACGCGCGAGCGGCTGCAACAGCTATAGCAATCGCGCCGGCAACCGCTTCGTCATGCGTATGCGTGATGACAGCTGATCGGGCGGCCTGCTCAACCACGGCGTCCATGTCGCCAGCGAAGAAGGCACCCAGCGGAGCTACGCGCATCGCGGCACCGTTGCCAAATGAACCTTGCCCTCAAAACAAGCTTTGCGCCCGTTCAGACCAATCTTCGCCACACTTGATCTCCCATAAAAGACGATGCATAGCTGGGCCGTAGCCGCGTGTGCGTTCATAACGTTCCGCAAAGCTCTGTGCGAGCACTGATTGATCTATATGTCCATGCTGCCGCAACACAGAAAAGATCGACATCGCCATCAGCGTGTCGTCGGTGTAGTTCCACGTTCGAGATGCTAAAGCACGTTGTTCTATCAAGCCGTCGACCAGGTCGGGATTGACAAAGAAAGTCTCACCGAATGCATCACCAACGGAAAGGCCTTCAAGACAGCACTTCGCGCGCTCTATAGGATCACGTATCAATATTTGGCCTCCGCAAGAAGCTCTGATTAAAACATGGTATTCTAACGCGGCAGGCTCGACTTCTGCCGCGGGTCATCATTTCCTTCCTGATTAGACCAGACTCACATTTTTGATGGAAATTTGAGCCGAAGAGGATTGGTTTGCGCGTAAGATGGCCGAGTAGCACTATGGATTTTGTCATCGATTCTTAATGTTCAGAATGCAGTATTAGCCGCGAATGCCCAGACTCTTTAATCGAAACGGCCGCAATACCCAGCATTTTGCCACCGACGAGGTAAAAAAGGATCTCGGCGGCCGGGCGGTGCGCGGCGGCGCAGTGATGGTCACCGCGCAGGGACTGAAGCTAGTAATCATGACTGCTTCAACCCTCGTTCTCGCGCGCCTCCTGACGCCTCACGATTACGGTCTCGTCGGCATGGTCGTCGTCGTAACCGGCTTCATCGCGCTCTTCAAGAACCTCGGCCTTTCCACCGCGATGGTGCAGAAGGACGAACTCACTCACGAACAAACCAGCACACTCTTCTGGGTAAATCTCCTGGCGAGCGTGGCGATCACACTGATCACCATCGCTTTAGCTCCGGCAGTAGCATGGTTTTACGGCGAACCGCAGTTGGCGAAGATCACTGCCGCTTTCGCGCTCGGATTCATCATCAGCGGCATTGGCAGCAATCACGAAGCATTAATCAGAAGACAGATGCGGTTTCCGACACTCGCCAGCATCGAGATCACGTCACAGGCGATCGGAATACTGGTAGCGATATTCTTGGCGTTTCGCGGCGCCGGAGTTTGGGCCCTCGTCTTTAATCAACTCGCTTATTTCACCGCGTACACGATCGGGCTGTGGCTCTTTTGCAACTGGATTCCCGGTCCTCCGGTCAGATACTCAGGCGTTCGCCCGATGCTGGCTTTCGGACGCGACCTCACCGGCTACAACGTTCTCAACTACTTCACTCGTAACCTCGACAACCTGCTCGTAGGAAAGTTTTGGGGCGCACAACAACTAGGCATCTATTCAAAGGCGTATCAACTGCTGCTGCTTCCGCTCGAGCAACTCGGTGTGCCGCTCGACGGAATCGCCTTAACTACACTGAGCCGGCTCACTGACGCAGCCGCACGCTACCGCCAGGTTTTCCTGCGCATGCTCGACAAGGTCGCGATGTTTTCCATGCCCTTGATCGCGTTCATGATGGTCACGTCTGACTGGCTTGTTAGAATAGTGCTCGGCCCGCAGTGGAGCGAAGCGGCAGCAATCTTCGCGGTGCTGGGTTTGGTAGGATTATTCGAGCCAGTGGGCAATGCAATGGGTTGGTTAATGATTTCCCAGGGTCGAAGCCGCGACGTTCTTCACTGGGGATTAATTAATAGCACTATTACGGTCGCGTCATTCTTAATCGGATTGCGGTGGGGGGCATTGGGCGTTGCAGTATCGTTCTCATTAATCGGCACCTTCATCCGCTTCCCGCTGTTGTTTTGGTTTGCAACTCGAGTCGGTCCCGTCCGCATGGCGGACATTTACACGGCGATGGTAGTTCCGTTGCTCGCAGCGGGTGGTGTGCTCGGGGCGATCTACGGCTTTCGTCACGTGGTGGTATTGCCGCCGTTTGCGGGCGTAGTGAGTTCGTCCGTGATCGCGTTACTCGCCACCGCAATCGTATTTGTCGTGACGCCAAAAGGGCGAACGGGAATTTCCGATCTCAAGCTAATCATTCAGCAGCTCATTACAAAGCAGACCCAGGATCAAACGTGCTGAAACAGTTAGTACCAAGACCGGTAAAGCGAAAAATCAAAGCTACACTGAACCGCAGAGCGCTCGACGTTGCGCTGGATGAGTTAACTCACTTGCCTTCTGGCCAATTGCCGTCAGACCATCTGCTCGAGAGATTGCAGACGGCCTGGGACAACGAAGGCATGACGGCGCAGACGGCGTACTTGCGCGAACTCGCAAATCACGCGTCACAAACTCCCGGTCCAATTCTTGAATGTGGCAGCGGCCTGACGACACTGATTATCGGCACGCTGGCCGGCCGGCGCGGAGTCAAATCGTGGACGCTGGAACACTTCGCCGACTGGCACCGGCGAGTTTCCGAAGCACTGGCCCGGCGGCATCTCTCAAACGTCAACAACTGCCTGGCGCCGTTGAGAGATTATGGCGACTTTTCGTGGTACGATGCGCCGCGAGAAGGGCTGCCCGACAGATTCTCACTGATAGTTTGTGATGGGCCACCTGGGGACACGAAGGGCGGTCGTTACGGCGTCGTTCCAGTTCTAAAAGAAAAATTTGTACCCGGCACGATCATTCTGCTGGACGATGCCGATCGCGAAGCTGAGGCGGATGCGCTTAGGCGCTGGTCGCAATTATTTGAGCTAGGCATTTCGCTTCATGAGGAGACGAGAGGTAAGTACGCGGTAGTAACCATTCTCGGTCTTCGTGATAAGAACCACTAACTTGTCACGTCATCTCTTAGCCATTTCGTTTGCCTATCCTCCCAGCGCGGCGCCGCGGGCCATACAAGTCTCACGCCTGCTGAACGGCCTGCATTTTCCGACCCTGATCATTTGCGCGGACTACGTCGATACCTGGACTCGCAGCGACGTCACCCTGCGGAACGACTCCGCCGATTCCGCGGTCCAAACTCTGCGCGTGCCGTTCTCGCGCTCCGATTGGGACACCTTGTTCCTGCGCGCCTGGGGCCGGTTTTCGCTGCCTGTGATTAACAAAGCGCCCGACCGTTACAAGAACTGGGGCTCGCGCGTGGTCCATTCCGCGATCTCCGCCGGGAGTCAGGGCCGGCGCTTCGATCTGCTGGTAACGTTTGGCGCGCCGATGAGCGATCATCTAATCGGCCTCAAGTTGAAAAAGCGTTTGGGCCTGCCGTGGGTGGCCCACTTCAGTGACCCGTGGGTTGATAACCCCTTCACGGCCGCCGATCGGCTAACGAACGCCGTCAATCGTTCGCTCGAGCGCAAGGTCCTGTCGACAGCGGATCGAGTGATCTTCACATCAGACGAAACAGTCGATCTCGTTTTCAAGAAGTACCCGGCAAGCTGGAGAGAAAAGGCACGTGTCCTGCCGCACGCATTCGACGACAGCCTGTTTGCCGGAGCCCAAAAACACGAATCCAAAATTACGATTCGCTACCTCGGAGACTTCTACGGGCCAAGAACTCCCAAGCCTCTGTACGATGCGATCCGCCAACTGCTCCAATCAAATCCGTCGTTACTAACTGACGTGCGTTTTGAAGTGATTGGGAATCTTGGCGTGCATCCCGAGATCATGGCCATCGACGGCATTCCCGCCGACATGATTTCGATCCAGGCGCCGGTGCCCTATCTGGAGAGTCTTGCGCTGATGCGGTCTGCCGACGGACTTTTAGTCATCGATGCGCCGGCGGAGCAGAGCGTCTTCCTGCCTTCAAAGTTGATCGACTACATCGGTTCGGAACGCCCGATCTTCGGCATCTCGCCGCCGGGCACGGCAACCAAGCTGATCGCAGAGTTGGGAGGCTGGATCGCCGATCCCTCTGACGGCGCGACCGTGCGCGATCAACTCGCGGCCTTCATCCAGTTCCTGCGCAAATTACGTGAAGGCTCCGCATTATGGGGCGTCGCGGACGTGAGAAAGCGATTCGAGATCTCAACCGTGCGAACAATGTTCGCCGATATTATTGATGAACTCCCCGAGCGCGGTTAAGAAATATTCCAGAATTAAACAAATTCTGCTACGCTTAGGCCTCCCCCGAATGGTCCCCCGGAAATTTTCAGGACCGCATGAATCCAGCAAGCAGTAGCGCTTCCGATCCCCGACGCACAGTCCTCGTAGTCGACGACTTCGACGACACTCGGCTGCTCCTCCGAACGTGGTTTGAGCGGCGCGGCTTTCGTGTGATTGAAGCCGAAAACGGCGTTCAGGCTATCGACCAGGCCGAAACTGAGTCACCGGATCTGATCATCATGGACGTGCAGATGCCGCAACTCGACGGCCTGTCAGCCACGCGTCGCATTCGCAATGTGAAGCAACTCGGTTCCGTGCCCATCGTCGCCGTGTCCGCGTACGGCGCGGATCAGTTTCGCGAGCTGGCGCTGGCTGCGGGTTGCAACGAATACGTCTCCACGCCTTTTGAACCGTCGACGCTCGAAGGAATCGTGCGCGCCCTCATCCACTAAAACCTCCCCGGATTCCGCGGGTTACACTGTATAATCCGCCCATGCTCCGAGCCACGTTCCTCCTCCTAATCACAGTTACCTCAGTTTCTGCCCAGTGCACTCAAAAGATCGCGACGCTCCCCGCTGCTCCGGAATTGTTCGGCTTTCATCTCGGCATGACGCGAGACGAAATCAAGGATCTGGTGCCGCAAACCGTCTTCGGGCACGCCGATCATTTCGGCGTCGCGAAGACGACGATCAATCCGTACTTCGATCCGAAGATCGATCAAAAAAAGTTTGACGGCGTGCGCAGCATCTCGCTCGACGTGCTCGACGATCGCTTGACGTCGCTGTGGATCGGATACGACGAACATTTCAAAGTGCAAACTACTGACGATCTCGAGAAGTTGATCTCGAGTTCGCTGCAGCTTTCCGGTAACTGGTCGCCGGCGCGGATGCGCGGGCAACAGTTGCGCTGCGCTAACTTCCAACTGATCGTCACCACGCTGGCGAGTGGCCCAAGCCTGCGCCTCGTAGATCTCGCTGCTGAAGACACGATCGCGGCGCGGCGCCAGGCCAAGGAAGAACAAGACTCGCTGGCCGAAGCAACCGCTGCGGCGAACGGAAACAGCGAGCCGGCGACCGAAGTGAAGATCGCCGCCGACGTGATTGGAGACAAGCAGGCGAAGCTTTATTATCCACCCGGTTGTCACCCGGAAAAGGAGATCTCGGAAACAAGCCGCGCAGTATTCAAAACCCCCGCAGAAGCCGAAAAGGCAGGATTCAAGCTGGCGAAAAACTGCCACTAGGGAGGTAGTCAATGCTAAGAGAATTCAAGGAGTTTATCGCGCGTGGAAATGTTATCGACCTGGCGGTTGCAGTCGTCATCGGCGCCGCGTTTGGAAAGATTGTGACGTCGCTGGTCGACGGCATCATCATGCCGCCGATCGGTTTGGCGTTGGGAAAGGCCGACTTCTCGAGCCTCTTCATCGATCTCTCCGGGCAACATCCGGCGTCGCTGGCGGAAGCAAAACAGAAAGGCCTGCCGGTGATCGCGTACGGAACTCTTATTAACGACGTGATCAGTTTCTTAATTATCGCCTTTGTAGTTTTTCTGATCGTGAAGGCGGTGAATCGCTTGAAAGCCGCACCGCCGCCGCCCGCAAACACGAAGGATTGTCCCTACTGCCTGACGGCGATTCCGCTGGCTGCCCGGCGTTGTTCGGCATGTACCAGTGAAGTGGCCGCTGGTTAGAAAGTTGTAAATCGATTCATGCGCGAGTGCCCCCGCTGCGAAGCTTGCTACGAAGACGACGTGGAGTTGTGTCCGCAGGACGAGGCGAACACGAAGAACACGCTTCCGGGACCACGTCTGCTCGCCTCACGTTACCTGCTCGAGAAACGGCTCGGCCGCGGCGCGATGGGCCAGGTTTACCTCGCCCGCGACCAGAACCTCATGACGCGTCAGGTCGCAGTGAAGACCGTCCGGCCCGACATTCTCAGTGACGAAGATCTTCAGGACGGCGAAGCCATCGCGCGTTTCGAACGCGAGGCGCGCGCCGCGGCGTCGATTCGCCACCAGAACGTTGTCGGCGTTACTGACTTCGGCCAGACGAGCGACGGCGTGTTCTTTCTCGTGATGGAGTACGTCGAAGGCGAAACGCTTTTTCATCTGTTGCGACGCGAAGGAACGGTGAGCCCGCAAAGAGCTGCCGGCATCATGCGCCAGGTCGTGGCCGGTGTTGAAGCGGCGCACGATGAGGGAATACTGCACCGCGATCTGAAACCGGCAAACATCTTCCTGATGCAGCAGAAGCGGAAAGTCACCGGCGAAGACGGCTTCGTTAAGGTCGGCGACTTCGGCCTGGCGAAGATCGTGAATCCCGATCGTTCCGATCTCGCGTCCGGCAGTGGACCGGCCTCACGCGGCATCATCGGCACGCCCGAGTACATGGCGCCGGAACAGATGCAACCCGACGGGAAGCTCGATGCGCGCGCCGATGTCTACGCGTTGGGCACGATCGCTTACCACATGCTCGGTGGCCGTCCTCCATTCACCGGCAACATCACGCAACTGATCGCGCAGAAGCTGACGCAAGATCCGCCGGCGTTGTCGACGTTGCGTTCAGGCGTGAACCACGAACTCGACGCCGCGATCATGAAAGCGCTGGAGAAGGATCCGAAGGATCGGCCGGTGAGTGCGAGTGAGTGGTTTGAAGGTTTCGCCGCCGCGGTAGCAACGGACACGGGACCGTTGAAGCGCGGTGATTCGCGTCTCGTGATCATGGCGCCGGCCGGTTCGGAAGTTTACGTCGACGACGAACGTTACGGCAGCGTGGGCCGATCCGGAAGAGTGATCCTGACTTCGCTTGCGCCCGGGCAGCACGTGCTGCGCGTTTCGCGAACGGGTGAAGCCGACGACGAGCGCGTCATCGAGATTCGCAAAGACATCGCCGAACAGATCATCGAAGCGCAACTCAAGATTGGCCCATCGAGCAAGCAATTGACGCCGTCGCGCGGCGGGAGCCTGACGAGCAAGCATAGCGACCAGTCGACGACGTTGGTGGTCGTGATGTGCACGAAGTGCCAGTCGCGTTTTGCCGAAGGCGTAAAATTTTGCGGGCGTTGCGGCAACACGACGTTCGTGCCCGTTTCGGGTGAGTTAAATATGCCGGCGCCGCAGACCGCGAGTGGAGTCACTTGCCAGCGTTGCGGACACACCTATCCTGCGTCGATCAAGTTTTGCGGGCGTTGCGGCATTCCGCTGGGGAATCCCGCGCTGGAATGGCGCGCGCCGAAGCCGGTCGAGGTGTTGTGCAAAGGCTGCAAGACGAGTTATCCCGCCGGCACAAAATTCTGCGGCCGGTGCGGAACGCGCATTACCCCTTGAGCCAATTTGAACTTTTCCGATAAGCTGTGCCGCGATGAAGCGCTGCCCCACGTGTGGTCGCACGTACACCGATCTCTCCTTGAACTTTTGTTTGGAGGACGGCACGCCGCTTTCCAGTGATCCTCCGGCTGGACCTGATCCAAACGCGACGATCAGGTATCCCTCGCCGAGAGACACAGCCGAGCCGCCGCCCACGGAAATTTATCACCCGGCGCCAGCCGTAACTGCGCGGCCCGCGCCACCGCCGCCTCCACCACCGCCACGCCCGCAACAAGACACACAAGAGCAACAGCAATATTCGCCAACGCCGACGCTGGCGCCGCGCAAAAAGTCGAATGCGGTGTGGTGGATTCTCGGTGGCCTCGCCGCGCTCGTCGTGATCGGCATCGGCCTGGTGGTGATGATCATCGCGCTGGCGAGCCTGGGGGCAAACACAAACACCGCGAATATCAATTCGAACAACCGCGAGGCCAATCGCAATGCAAACGCCAACACTAATGCGAATGCCAATGCGAACGTGGCGAACGCGAACATGACGACTACGCCGAGTGGTCCGTTCCTCGACGATTTCAGTGAGAAGAAGTGGACCGTCGGCACGTCGCCTTACGGCAGGATCTGGTACGACAACGACGAGTATCACATGAGTTCGAAGAAGGACACGTACATCGTGATGCACGCTCCTTCTGATGACTACAGCACCGAGAACGCGACCGTGAAAGCAACCGCGCGCAGCGTCGACGGCAGTGTGCCGTCAGCGGGATTCGGGATGATGGTCCATTGTGGTTATTCGAAGACGAAGGAGCTCGAGTATTACGCGCTTTTGATTTATCCGAGCAACGATCCGGAGTACTCGATTATCCTGCACCGGAATGGCGCTGAAACGCAGCTCGTGCCTCGCACCAAGTCAAGCGCGATCAAGCCGGGGTCGACTCCGAATCAGTTGGAGGTCAGGATCCGCGGCAACGACCTGGCGTTTTATGTCAACGGCCAGAGTCTGACGCATATCTCCGATACCGCAAATTACCGCCGCGGGCGAGTCGGGTTCTATACAAGCGGCGAAACCGAAGTAGCTTTCGATAATCTTGAAATCGATCGCTGATAATGCAAGTCAACCTGAAAGTTGTCGCTGGTCCTTATAAAGGCCGGATCTTTTCCTTCACGCAACACGACAGCTTTCTGATCGGCCGCAGCCGCGATGCGCATCTTTACCTGCCTGACGATCGCTACTTCTCTCGCAATCACTGCCTCCTGGAAATGAATCCGCCGCGTTCTTTCCTCCGCGATCTCAATTCGACCAACGGCACGTTCCTGAACGGCCAGCGCGTCGCGAACGCGTATCTCAACGACGGCGATCGCATTCAGTGTGGCGAGACAATTCTCATCGTCGAAGTTACGACCGAAGAGTCGAGAGATCTGTCGGAAACAACTCAGGACGCGATCCCGAAACGTCCGGTGCTGGTGATGGTCGAATGCTTGAACTGCGGCCGCCGCGAACAAGCTCCGGCTTCGACTCCTGACGAGCGCCTCACGTTTCTCTGCGAAGACTGCCGCATTGAATTGAAGCGTTCACCACAAGCGATCCCTGGTTACGATACTGTCAGGCTTCTAGGACGCGGCGGCATGGGCTGCGTGATGCTGGGCCGGCAACAAAGCAGCGGGCGCGCAGTCGCGATCAAAACGTTGCTGCCGGAGTTTGCCATCAGTGAGAAAGCGCTGCGACGCTTCATGCGCGAGATCGACGTCGCCGCCGCGCTCAAGCATCAGAACATCGTCGAGTTTATCGATCGCGGCACGCACAACGGCGTGGTCTATCTGGTCACTGAGTTCGTTGACGGCGCCGACGCGTGCAAGCTGTCGGAAATGAGCGGCGGCTGCCTGCCTTACGACGACGCGATCTCGATCGTCTCGCAGTCACTCGACGCGCTTTCCTACGCGCACGCACAGGGCTACATCCATCGCGACTTCAAGGATCAAAACATTCTCGTGTCAGGTCACTCGCCCAACCTCACCGCGAAGTTGACGGACTTCGGCCTCGCGAAGAGCTTTACACATTCCGGGATGAGCGGCGTGACGATGGCGGGCGAGATGGCCGGTACGCTCGCGTACATGCCGCCCGAGCAGTTGCGGAACTTTCGCGACGTCAAACCGCAGTCGGACATTTATGCCGTTGGCATGACCGCTTACAGTTTGCTGTCAGGTTCGCTGGCGCTGGAGTTGAGCAACAAACACAACGTGAACGACACGATTCGCGCCATTTTCGAGCAACCAGCCGTGCCTCTGCGCGAGCGCGCGCCTCACGTGCCCGTGCCCGTCTGCGAGATCATCGACCGCGCTCTGGCCAAGGACCCTGCGCAACGTTGGCAAACAGCGACGGCCATGAGAAACGCGCTTTTGCACTGCATGTGATCTGTCCCATCCGTGGCACAAAAAGTCTTTACTTAACCTCAGATCGACCGCATAATACGGGCCAGCGCGGGCTCCCCAGCTCGCGCTTTTGCATCAGGAGAGCCTTATATGAGATCTATCTGGAAGGGTCACATCCGCTTTCTGCTGGTCGCTATCCCCGTTCGCATTTATAACGCCATCGAAACCAGCGAGAAGATCCAGTTCAACCAGTTGCACCGGGACGACTTTGGCCCAATCGGCTACGACAAGCGCTGCAAGAAGTGCGGCGAGGTTGTTACTAACGATCAGATCACCAAGGGTTATCAATACGAACCGGATCGTTATGCGATTGTCGAACCTGAAGACGTCGCGAAGATCAAGATCAAGACTACCAAAGCAGTCGACATCGTCGGCTTCGTCGATCGTGATGAGATTCCGACGACGTTTTATGATGCGCCATATTTTGCCGGACCGGACGGCGCCGTTTCCGAGAAGCCTTACGCGTTGCTGCGCGAAGTGATGAAGCAAACGGGCAAGATCGCCGTGGGCAAAGTTGTCTTGCGCGATCGCGAAGATCTGGTGGCCGTGTTTCCGCATGAAGACGGGCTCGTGTTGCAGAAGCTGCACTATCCGCACGAGCTGCGAAAGATGGAAGACGTTCCCGAGCTCGAGGGCGTGCAGAACCTCGACGCCACGAAGCTGAACAAGAACGAACTGAAACTCGCCACGACGCTGGTCCAGGAAATGGCGACTACGCTTTCCGAGATCGACACCGCCGACAACTATCACGCCGCGTTGCGCAATCTGATCGACTCAAAGATCAAGGGCCGGCAGATTGCGGAATACGAAGTTGAAGAAGTGCCGAGACTTGATATTATGAGCGCGCTGAAGAAGAGTTTGCAGGCGTCGAATCGCAAGCCGATGGTGAAGGCGCCCGCAGCGCCTGCCCCGAAGAAGAAGCCACAGATCGAACTGGTGAAACCGCGTGCGGCCAAGAAGCGAAAAGTCGGATAGAACTATTCCCGAGCATTCGTCGCTAATGAAAGAACCGAAGGTAATTTCCTTTCCCTCACCTGTCCCGTCAAAGGCAGACTATCAACGTGTCAAATCGTCTTACACGGTCAAAGAGATCAAGCAGCTCTTTGGCCTGAGTGAGAAGACGATTCGGCGTTGGACCGAACAAGGCATCATCCAGGCTTCGTCACCTTCGCAAACACCCGACTTCGTTTACGACTTCCAGGCGCTGACGCAGTTTCGGCGCGTGCGCGAACTACGCGCGCAAGGTCACAGCATTCGCCAGATCGAAGCCGAGCTGCAGGGTCAGTTGAATCTGTTCCGCGTCGAAACCGGTCGGCTCGCGCGTTTGCTTACGCCGTTTGAAGAAGCGCTGCTGCTGCACGAACAGGGTGATCCCAAAGCCGCGGAACACTACGTCGAAGCGATCAATGAAGGCGACAACGTGGCCGAAGCTTATTGCAACCTCGGGATCATCAATCTCGAGCGCGGCCAGTTACCCGCGGCCCTCGACAATTTCACGCTTTCGCTGAAGAACGATCCGCGACACGTTGAAGCTCATTACAATCTCGCCAATCTCTACTACGACGCCGGCGATCTGCAACTTGCGAAACTGCACTACGAAGCAGCCGCGCAGATCGAGCCGGGCTTCTCGCTGGTTTACTTCAACTTGTCGCTCGTCTATCACAAGCTCGGCGACTTAGCTGCGGCGTCGGCGACGCTGGAAAAGTATCGCCAGTTGGAACCCGAGGACGAGGACCTGGAAGTACTGAATCAGTTGTTGAAAGCGATGAAAAGCCCGTCACCGTTTGGCCAGAAAATGGAATGAATTGTTGGTGGGCAGGAGGTCTGCCCACCCGTTGCTGGACTGGATCGCAAGAAAGGTGAACGATCCAGTTTACCGTTGTAATTAATTCAAAGCGTCAATTTCCTTCACCTTCCAGAATAGACTATAATCCGTCGGCACCCGCTGAAGGTTTCCTTAATTTCCTGGAGGCCGAACATCTGAATCAATCAGGGAGGATTTCTCTGTGGCTTCTCAATGCCGTGTACTTTGTGTGGATGATCATCACGATACGTCCGAGATGCTTGAGCTGTTGCTCTCCAAAGAGGACTACGAGGTTGAAACCGCGGGTACGATGGCAGAGGCTTGCCGCCTGGCGGAGGAAAAGAAGTTTGATTTGTACGTTCTGGACCGGCGCCTGCCTGACGCGTCGGGCTTGGAATTGTGCGACAAGCTGAATGAGATCACGCCGGGTGTGCCTTGCATCTTCTACACGGGAGACGCATATGAGTTGCACCGGCGAGAAGCGTTTGCAGCGGGCGCGGCAGCGTACGTCGCGAAGCCGGATATCGATGCATTGATTGACGCGGTGCAGAGGTTGTTGGCGGAAAGCGAATGCGCGGCGGCGAACAAGTAGGGTGCTGACGCTACAAAGCCCGCCTGCTTGACACTCTCCAGCACGCACGTATAATTCTGCGTCACCACGAATGGGCCGATAGCTCAGTTGGTAGAGCAGCTGACTCTTAATCAGCGGGTCGCAGGTTCGAGCCCTGCTCGGCTCACCATTCATTTTCGATGATGCGGCAGGTTGAAGCGCTTGCCGTTTTTCATTTAACAATTCACCAATTCTTAGCGTCTCTCACCAAGAACTTAAAGAGTTAGGTTCCATAGACGATGTCTAGAATCATCCCAGTCAAAAGGCGCCGCACATTTTTACCCCACTTTCGAACTTTTAAAAACCTCTTTTTTGCAGATTGAACTGTGGGCTCGTCATGAGCTACACCGAACGGAGAATTTTATTGGCTCGGTCACGGAGTGGGTGAGTTGATAGGTGCCGCAGCAGGTGATGGTGTTGGAGTTTGTGATTTATAGCTCTCATAAACCCTCTCAAGTCTGGCGTTCGCTCTTGGTGCCGCATGTTCAGCGATGAAGCCCGTAAACCATAACAGCATGACAAAAGCCAACGCATTGAACATGAAAATTTCGAAACTACGCGATTCAGCACTTCGGTTCTGGCGACTCGCTTCAATTTCTCTAACAAGCTCTCTTGCTCCATTTTCGAATTTAAGTTTCTTCGCTATGAACTTACCTACGCGCTTAATGTGTTTTGGTTTGTCGATGTAGCGATACAACATCCATAAAGGAATAAACAAACTCCAATTGATGACTTTCCACATTTGTGTCTGCCAATGAGGTCTAAAATCAACCAGCAGATACCAAGCTGTATAAAGGACCATCAGTGAGAATATGTTGACAAAAACTAGAGTCAACCAGCCAGTGTTTAGACCTTCATGTTTGCGCAGAATCTCAATTAGAATCGGAACGGTTGCAAATAATGCCAGAAACGAGATGAAGGAGCCCAGAGGTTTGACGGCGGCATTGCTCCAAAATATGGAGAGAGCCGTCAGCACACTTGCAGCGGTCAGTAAGTCTTTATTGTCTGAGATGAATTGAGAAAGCGATGTAGGTTTTTTTGAGTTTTGAAGCTCGGTTGCATCAAAGGGTCTGCCACACTTTGGACAAGAAGGAGCTTTTGGTGAGCATTGGTTGTCGCAATCAGGACAAGGTGCGAGCGCCATGCCCCCATACTATCATGATGCTTTTCCGGCAATTGCGTGCTGCAGTTAGCGAAAAATTTACCGCGGGAAAAATTTCTAGCCGGTTACTTCAATTATTAGTGTTTCCTTCCGAGGCGTTCGCAATTGCTTGCCGCGCAGAGTGCATTCCAATGACAGTTTGTGTCCGACCAACTCAGGACCAAAGACTATCCTAAGCGGTTCTTCGAAGGCTCGCGCTGGAATTCCGTGACGGAGCGTCCCGACTGAGTCAGCAACGCTGATGTAGTCTTTATAATTTTTCACGCTGGGATAATGTCTCAGCCAAATGGCAGATGCCGACAAAGAAGCCGGTTCAAATGGATCAGAACTCGCTGGTTCTTGGTATATCTTAGGGGCTACTCGAAGACCGTGTACCTTCGGAATTCTTACATTCATCGAAACATCCTCAACGTATGTTTCACCCTCGTTGAGAATCGAAAAATTAACCTGTGATGCGTGTTCTTCATACAGTGCATGCAAATCAGCTTGCCGATAGGTTTCTTTCACATTTTCTAAGTTCTTTCGAAGTTGCTCACTGCTCCTTTGTTCATACGGTGCTGCTCTCCAACCCAGATTTGCCATCATTCCTGCTTCGATAGATACCTCGCAAATGACAAGTCACCGGGCGGTGGCTCTTTTTCCCGCTCCGTTAAAATACGCCGAATTTTTTCCGCTGCTTCGTCTGATGGCAGGGTCGCTTTACCAGTCACAGGCACTCGCAACTCTTTAGGTATTCCCGTGATATCGAACCCAATTCTGATTGCCGCCGTAAACTCGTGCTTTTGCTGATCCGTTATGTGGTCTAAGTCTTTTCTCGTGAGTGGGGGCTGGTGACTACCTTTACGAATGAACGAATTACCTTGCTTTAGCTTACCAAAATCTTTACGCATCATATATGGCTTGTCGTTGCAGTCGTAGATGCGAAAAACGCCTAGCAAGTGACCGTCAAAATCGTAGCGGACGTAATCAAAATGGATTTGTGGTTCTATGTTTTCTCGGACTAACTGATGATACGTTGCTGAGTCCACAAAGTCGGCACCATTAATGCTCAAAAAGTTTCGGCTTCCATCCGATTTATAGTCCACACCCACGATGATATAGCGGTCGCCTTCTACATCTGCATTCGCCATCGCAAGCAAGTCTTTTAGAAGGTGCTCATGCACCGGTTTCAGGTACTGCGTTGCCTTGAAATCAAGACGAGTATTTTCGTTCTCAAATTTGATTAGGTCGTCCAGTTCAGTCATTGTGTTTTTAAGGATTGTTAACCAAGAAGCCTTGATATCGTAGTAGAACAAACTGGCAAAAAGTAAGCGACAAGTGTCGCATAAGCCGGGCTTGGTCCTTTTCTGCTATGTAGGGATGCCCACCCGTTACACTCAATACGGCGTAATTCTTGTCAAGGGCTTCCCTTTCTGCTTTGGTGACTAGTCGCTGCTTCTCTAAGTACTCACGTGTCTGTGCTGCATTTTTTAATAGCCCACTCGGAACACTTTGTCCTTCAATCTTAAAATACACGGCTTGCGTGATTTGATTTAGAACTCCGTCTAGTACTTTTCTGGAATTTGAAATGCTATCGTCCCATTTGCCTTCCAAGAAATGTCCCTCACTGAGTTTCAAGTGATGTTTGATAACTGCCGGGTCGGTAAGTCTTGCGCCACTAACTAGATTCTCTAAATAAGAGTGTTCTTCTTGTTCATCGATAACAGAAGTCTCGGAGTCGTATAACTTCCCATCTCGATAAACATAACCATCCAATTCGAGTTGTGATTTCAGTAAGTTTAGAGGGTGTGAGGCGTAGTCGTTTTGTTCAACTTTGCGACCTAATCGGAAAATTGATTGCGCCAGAGCGCGCAGAAAAAGCTGACCAGTACTACGGCAAGCTTCTGGTGACAAGTCTGTGTATGGATTCTTGAACCACGTAAAGACCTCACCAGTGTGAAAAGCCATTATGCGGTCCTTCAAGATTCGTTCGCTGGTTGGATTACTCTGGACGTTCAAGATATAGAGGAGCCAGTCGGGGTATTCTTCGTCATAAAGAAAATCACGAAGCTCATCATTAAATATTTTGAATCGCTTATAGATGCCGGTACTTAGACCGCGTCGCCTCACTTCCTCACCTGAGAAAACGCTAGTGTAAGCCTCGCCAACGAGTCGAGCCGATTTACGTGAAATCATGGCGGCAGTATAAAAAAAACCGCCCTGCAACCGAAGCTACAAGGCGGCTCTAAATCGGTTTATCGCAATCAGGACTCAGGAAACATCACTTGTGACTGCCTTCGAACAGCGTTAGCTCATCGTCAATCAAAGAGTCGAGCGGAATTTTCGCAACGCGAGCATACGCGAACGGGAGCATCGGTGAATGTGCGCATTGGCTTTCTGCACACCTAATTCTTCTGAGTTTAAGTTTGTCGGGCAAGTGTCGGTTGGCGAAGCGCCAATTGACGAACACCTCATGCCGCGCAGATACGCATTCATTGCCGGTATGCTTTTGCCAGGCTGGCGCATGTCAACATCGCGTTATTGACGGCAACTTGTGTCAGTGGTAGCGCCGACAGGTTGAAGCTCTTAAAGCTGAGCCGGTAGAACTCGACGGGGCTTGTCTGAAACGTTTTGAACATAACGTTTCTCTTGCAGGAACTGCTCAAAAAGTGTAAGCAAACTCATGCAGTCAGATCCTTTCGAAAGCACAAGATTATCTTCCTGCAAATGTTACTTTAGTATCACTCTATGCGAACTGAACTCGTTACCACCCTGAAGCGCCAAGCTACAGAGATCCTGAACCAGCTCGAGAAGGATCGAGAGCCGATCCTGATTACACAGCATGGTGTTCCCTCAGCATATCTTGTCGACGTTGAAACGTTCGAAGCCCTGCAGCGTCGGATGACACTGCTCGAAGGCATTGCTCGCGGGGAAAAGGCGATTGAAGAAGGGCGGTCACTCACTCATGAGCAGGCAAAGCAACGGATGTCCAGATGGCTGAAGTAATCTGGGCCGAACCAACCCTCAACGATCTGATGCGTTTGCGGACTACACTGCACAAAAAATCCCGAGTCGGCACGCCTTCCAGGCAGAAGATTTTCGAACATGTTGATCATCTTCAAAGCGATCCCAAACTTGGCTCAAAGCCAAATTAGATTGCGACAAACTTGTAACGTCGCGCTCACCTAACCGCCGACCGTATGGAACAAGCGTCCGATCAAGAACCCCAGCAACGCGGCGCCGAGACCAATCGCTACCATCTGCAAGCCGCGTTTCCGCCAGTCTCCCACTAACGTTTTTGCGGAATAGACGCCGACGCCGAAGAGTGTTATCGCGCTAAACACGATTGCTGAAACGATCGCCGGCGTGCGCGCGACAATCATGAATGGAACGATCGGAATGAAGTGACCGACAAGCGTCGCGACCGTGACCACGAAAGCGCTTTTGAACAGGCTCTGCGTGGCCACCGGTTGCAGATGCAACTCTTCATCCATGACCGTCCGCACCCAAGTCTCCCGATTCGAAGTAATCGTTGAGACTACATCCTCAAGAAGCTGTCCGCGGAAACCTTTGCTTTCATAAAGCTGTCGTATCTCTGCCCGTTCGTCATCAGGCTCAGCTTCGATTTCTTTCTGTTCGCGGGCCTTCTGCGCGACATAAAAATCGCGATCGGATCCGAACGACGTGTAGGCCACCGCTCCCATTGAAATAGATTCCGTGATTGCCGCCGCAATACCGGTGACGATCAAAACGTGAGTGGTTCCACCCGCGGCAACGACGCCGAGCGCGATCCCAAGCATGTTCACCAGGCCATCCTGCCCGCCCAGGATTACATCGCGCAGCGAGTTGCTGGTGTTGTGCTGTAGCCTACGCGTCATCTGACGCGCAACAGCGGTTCGCACGGCACTTCCCAAAGGTGTTGTCATGGTCTTCTCCATTTCTGAACGAATCCGTGAAATGAACGTCAACTACTAAGCGTGCCAGACACTATCGGGTTATCATAAGCTCTACGCATAATCACATCTTAAAGCGAGCGACAGAAACCTGAAGTTGCAGAGAGAGGAGTAATGTATGAGCAGTCCAGCAAACATGCCGGCCGAGAAACCAATGGACGTGGCGACCGATCCGCGCCTTTCACGTGGCGTGAAGGCATTTCTTAACGTGTTGAATTCCGGAGATGGGCCGCCACTCGAAACCCTGCCTCCACTCGACGCGCGCGAGGTGCTGGTTGGCGCGCAAGCGTCAGCTCAAGTGGATCTGTCGGGCATCGAAGAATCCGCAAAGACGATCACCGCTGACGGCTATACGATCGAGCTGAACATCGTTCGTCCTGAAGGCGTTAAAGGCACACTCCCGGTCTTCGTCTTCATTCACGGCGGCGGTTGGGTACTCGGCGATTACCCAACGCACAAGCGGATGGTGCGCGATCTCGTCGTCCTTACCGGTTTCGCCGGAGTTTTCGTCAACTACACGCGCACGCCTGACGCCAAATATCCCCGCGCAATCGACGAAATTTACGCCGCTACGAAATGGGTCGCTGAACACGGCAATGAGATCGGCGTCGACGGAAAGAACCTCGCGGTAGTTGGAAACAGCGTCGGCGGCAACATGACCGCGGTGACGGCGCTGAAAGCCAAAGAGAACGGTGGCCCAAAGATCAAGGTCCATATCATGATGTGGCCGGTCACCGATGCAAATTTCGAATGGGACTCATTCAAGCAGTTTGGCGACAAGCGATTCCTGACCGCGCCGTTGATGAAATGGATGTGGGACCTTTACACTACTGATCCCAAAGAGCGCAAACAGATCTACGCGTCGCCGTTGGAGGCCAGCGTGGACCAATTAAGAGGCCTGCCGCCGGCATTGATACAAGTCGCGGAAAGCGACATCCTGTGCGACGAAGGCGAAGCGTACGGGCGTAAGCTGGACGAAGCTGGAGTGACTGTCACAACCGTGCGTTACGACGGCATGATCCACGATTTCGGGCTGCTCAATGGACTGGCGGAGGAACCGGCTGTTCGCTCGTTGTTTGAGCACGCAGCCGCGGAGTTGAAGAAGTATCTGCAAGCGTAAGGAGATTTGTGTTCAAGGCAATACTGCCGGACGACATTGACTGGAAACCCTTTGCCGCATTTCCGCCCTCGGTGCGTCTTGCCATCGTTGTTGGTGAGCCATCGCAGGAAGGCCCTTATGTGATCAGGGTCAAGGTGCCGCATGACGTGAAGCTGATGCCACACGTGCATCCCGAAGATCGGGTTTACACGGTGATCTCCGGCATCTTTTACATCGGCCTCGGAGAGCGTTTCGAGGCCGATAAACTGCAAGCCTATCCGCCCGGAAGTGTGATCATCCTGCCCGGCAACACGCCGCACTTTCATTGGGCCAAATCCGGCGAGTACGTGAGCCAGGTAAGTGCCAATGGGCCGCTCGGCCTTCATTACGTCAACCCAAAAGACGATCCACGCAACCCGGAGAATCATTAATCGTTTCACGACTACCGAGCGAGAACTGGACCATGTTCTCGCTCGAACGGAGACTTTATGCCTGACCTGCAACAATCGAACTTGACTCAGATCACGCTGCGCATCAACGGCCATGATCGCCAGCTTCGCGTCGATCCGCGCACTACTCTGCTGGATTGCATTCGCGAGTCAGTGGTCCTGACGGGAACCAAGAAAGGATGCGATCACGGGCAATGCGGCGCGTGCACCGTCCACGTAGACGGCCGCCGCGTGGTGTCGTGCCTGAGCCTGGCTTTGATGCACGACGGTGAGGAGATCACAACCATCGAGGGCTTGGGCACGCCTGATGAAATGCATCCGATGCAGGCCGCCTTCCTGGCATGCGACGGCTACCAGTGCGGTTACTGCACCTCGGGCCAGATCATGTCGGCAGTCGCACTGCTGCAAGAGCCTTGTGGTCCCGACGACGCCGCCGTGAAAGAACTGATGAGCGGCAACATCTGCCGTTGTGGCGCCTACGCGAACATCGTGGCCGCGATTCAACAAGTCCGGAACCCGGCTTAGCCAAAGGAAAAGCACATGCATTCTTTCGAGTTCACGCGACCTGAAAACGCAGCCGCAGCCATCACCGTTGCTGGAAAAGCAAAGACCGCGCAGCAGGGCGCTGATATTCGCTTTGTTGCCGGCGGGACAACATTGATCGATCTCATGAAGCTTGAGGTCGAGACTCCGGATCGATTGCTCGACATCAATCGCTTGCCGTTCGACACGATCGAGGAGTTGGCTGATGGCGGCTTGAAAATCGGAGCGACTGTTCGCAATTCGGAACTGGCGAATGACGCGAGAGTGAAACGGGATTACGCGGTTCTCTCGCAGGCGATTCTCGCCGGTGCGTCGGCCCAATTGCGCAACATGGCTACAACCGCCGGCAACCTGTTGCAGCGAACGCGGTGCGTCTACTTTCGCGATACCGCCATGAACTGCAACAAACGCAAGCCCGGCAGCGGCTGTCCCGCGATCACCGGTGCCAACCGCACGCTTGCCGTTCTCGGCGCCAGCGATCAATGCATCGCGACGAATCCGTCTGACATGTGTGTCGCGATGGCGGCGTTAGAGGCCGTCATTCACGTGACCGGACCAGGCGGCACGCGCGCGATCGCGTTCGGCGATTTTCATCTCCTGCCGGGAAACACGCCGGACCGCGAAACCGTTCTCGAACCCGGTGACCTGATCACGCACGTAACGCTGCCGCCGCCCCGAGTGGGAAGCCGCCAGGTCTATCTCAAACTGCGTGATCGAGCGTCCTATGAATTTGCGCTCGCGTCAGCGGCCGTGGTTATGAATCTCCACGGCGGAACGATCGACTATGTTCGCGTTGCCCTCGGCGGCGTCGGCACAAAACCGTGGCGCTCGCCGGAGGCGGAAGCCGTGCTTAGCGGCGCAGCAGCGAACAGCGGAGTCTTCCGGCAAGCGGCCGAAGCTGCGCTGCGCGATGCGAAGCCGCAGAGCGAAAACAAATTCAAGATCGAACTCGCGAAGCGTTGCCTGACGCACGCGCTAACGACCGCGGCGAACGGATGATTCCGCTGAAGGAGAAGGTTCATGGCGACAGAGCAAACAGCAACCACGTTTTCGATCATCGGGCGCGATACGGTTCGCGTCGATGGACCACGCAAGGTGACCGGCGTGGCGCAGTACACTTCCGACTTCCACTTTCCGGGAATGCTCTACGGCGTTCCGGTCGGGGCGACGATCGCGAATGGAAAGCTCACCGCGCTGGATACGGCGACAGCCGAAAAGATGCCGGGCGTACAGGCGATCCTGCATCGCGGAAATATCGGCAAGATCTTTCGCTCGATTCCCGGCCCAGGATTTGCCGGCATTTGCGAAGAACGACGGCCGCCGTTCGACGATGATGTTATTCGTTACTACGGTCAATACATCGCACTCGCGGTAGCAGAGACGTTTGAGACCGCGAAAGCCGCAGCCGATGCCGTTCGCGCAACCTACGCGGCGGAGCAACCGAACGTCGCCACGCATCTGGTAGCGGACGACGAGCCGGACGAAGTCATGACGACGTTTGGGCCACGCAACCGGCTCGATAACCACCGCGGTGATCCGGATGCGGCGTTTGCCGCTGCGCCATACAAGCTCGATTACACTTACGTTACGCCATTCGAAACCCACAACCCGCTCGAGCCTCATTCAACGACCGCGCTGTGGGACGGGCAAACGCTGACGCTGTACGATTCGTCGCAAGGCGTAATGAACCTCCGCAGCGTGCTCGCACAGATGTTTGGCTTGCCGGTCGAGCAAGTCCGCGTGATCACAAAATTCGTCGGCTCGGGTTTCGGCAGCAAGCTGTGGCCGTGGTCGTTGTGTCCGCTGGCTGCGGCCGCAGCGCGTCAGGTTGGCAGGCCAGTGCGAGTAGTGCTGCCGCGCAAGCTGATGTTCCACGCGGTCGGCCATCGCCCGTTGACGCAGCAACGCGTCCGGCTCGGCGCAACGCGCGACGGCAAGCTGGTGTCGTTGCATCATGATTACATCTACACGCGGTCGATCCTTGAGGCGCATCATGAAGACTGCGGCGAGGCGACGCCGTTTCAATACAGCGTGCCCAATCTGCGCGTGACTTTTGGACGAGCCAAACGAAACGTTGGCGGCGGCGCCGATATGCGTGGTCCAGGTCGAGTACCGGGCCTCTACGCGACAGAATCAGCGATGAACGAACTGGCCCGTGAGCTGAACATTGATCCGGTTCAACTTCGGGTGCTGAACGAACCGAAGATCGATGAGAGTTCCGGCTTGCCTTTTTCTTCGCGGCATTTGCTTGAGTGTTTCCAGCTCGGCGCGGAAAAGTTCGGTTGGTCCAAACGCAATGCCGAAGTGGGATCGATGAAACGTGACGGCCTGACTCTCGGCTGGGGAATGGCCGGCTGCTCGTGGATCGCCGCGCGCTTTAACGCCGCCGCTAACGTTCAACTGCGCGACGATGGGACGTGTCGCGTGGCCTCGGCAACGCAGGACATCGGCACCGGCACCTACACGATCCTCGTGCAGCTTGCAGCGGAGCGGCTTGGCATTCCGCTCGACAAAGTGGAAGTCGAACTCGGCGATACGACACTTCCGGAAGGACCACTTTCGGGCGGATCCATTGCGACCGGTTCGGTCGTGAACGCGGTGTTTGCCGCGGCGGACGAAGCGATCGGATCTCTCAAGCTGGTCGCAGTTTCGAGTCCGGGCTCGCCGTTCGCCGGCCACAAACCTGACGATTTGGAATTCAAGAACGGCCAGATGTTCTGCAAAGACAGCGCGCAGGGTGTCTCGTTCGCTGAATTGCTACGCGGCGCAAACCTGCGGCTGATCAACGGCAACGGCCAGTCGGCGGCAACCTTCGGCGAGCCAAACACGAAGTTCTCAACTCAGTCGTTCGGGTGTCACTTCGCCGAGGTGACGTGGCAACCCGAGATCGCACGCTTGCGCGTGAGTCGAGTGGTCACGGTGATCGATGCGGGCCAGATCATCAACACGTTGGCCGGGCGCAATCAGATTCAGGGTGCGGTCGTGATGGGCGTCGGCATGGCGTTGTTGGAACGCACCGAATACGATCCGCAGAACGGCGCGCCCATCAATAGCAGCCTGGCGGACTATCTAGTGGCGGTGAACGCCGATGCGCCGGCAATGGAAGTGCATTTCCTGGACCATCCGGACAAAGAAATGAACCAGGTCGGGGCGCGCGGCATCGGAGAGATTGGCTTGGCGGGAATCGCCGCGGCCATTACGGACGCGGTCTATCACGCGTCCGGTGTGCGTGTTCGAGAATTGCCGGTGAAGATCGAAGATCTGCTGGCGTGAGGTTTTGGCAATGCATCGACAGAGTCTGATTTTTGGCTCGCTGTTATTGGTGGGTGTGATCGCGATCACGGCGGCTGGCTATGTAACCGGCGCAGGCCCGTTGGGCCTTTTGAGTAACGCCGTTTCACGCTTGACGTCTGGAGGCCAAATGATTCCTTCGCGAGTCCTGACGGAGGAAACGAAAGCACCGGTCGCGCCCGAACTCGCGAGCGGCGTTTGGATCAATTCGGAACCGCAAACGCTCAAGAGCCTGCACGGTCGCGTGGTGCTGATCGAGTTCTGGACGTTCGCGTGCTACAACTGCCTCAACACGATACCGAACGTCAAAAAGTGGGACGCGCAGTATCGTGATAAAGGATTAACGATCATCGGCGTACACACGCCGGAAACAGATCTTGAAAACAACGTCGACGAGGTCCGGCGCGAGGTTTCGAAGTTAGGGATCAAGTATCCGGTAGTTACTGACAACGATTATTCGACGTGGAAAGCGTATGGCGTCGAAGCGTGGCCCACGCTGTTCCTGGTGGACAAAGGAGGACGCGTGCGTTGGACGCACGTCGGCGAAGGCTACTACGACCAGACTGAAGCAGTGATTAAGAAGCTGTTGGCTGAAGATGCTAAGCAAACTAATTGACACGGCACCGAAACCCGAACCCGAAATCACCAGCCTGGCACCGCAATTTTTGGTTGATGATTTGCCGGCCGCGATCGCCTGGTATCGCGATCGGTTAGGCTTTGAGGCGGATTTTGTGTACGAGTCGTTTTACGCGAGCGTCAGCCGTGACGGTTTTTCGATTCACCTGAAGTGTGCGCCGAAAACAGCAGCGGATCGATCGCATCGCAAAGAAAACGAGCACCTCGATGCCTCTATCAGTGTCCGCGGCATCGAGACGCTATTCGCTGAATTGACTGCTAACGGAGCGAATATCATTCGCTCGCTCGAAGCGAGGCCGTGGGGCCGGAAGGACTTCTACGTCGAAGATCTCGACGGATACCTGCTCTGTTTCAGTGAAGAAATGAGCTAACAAGTGGCGGGCACTATCAACGGATAAGTGCAACTATTCTTGCCTTTACGTCTCCAGACAAGGCCCCTTGGGCCAACGGTAAAGCCTTCCTTTAAGGCCCAACGCCTTGCAACTTATCGGCGCATCAGGCATCATACCCGCCAGTTAACCCTTCTCTCGCGCATCGACGGTGATGCGCCCCGCGCAGAAAACGATAAGCGCCGGACGTTTTGGATGGTTCGAGAGCGGGCTTGTTTCACACATCGAAGCCGCTCCTGTTTGCGAGCATCCGAACCTGATCCTTCGAACGCTACCGTTCGCCGAAGCCAAATCTGATTCGCCGCTTCTTTTCATTCCTATAATTAAAAGGAAAGGGATATCTCTATGGCAAAAAAGCTCTACGTTGGAAACCTCGCGTTCCAAACCACTAGTCAAGACCTTCAGCAACTGTTTGCGCAGGCGGGAACCGTCGAATCAGCAAGCGTGATTGAAGATCGCGACACCGGACAATCGAAAGGTTTCGCCTTCGTCGAAATGTCTACTGAAGAAGAAGCGGCTGCAGCAATCGAACAGTTCAACGGCCGTGAAGTTGCTGGTCGCACGTTGAAAGTCAACGAAGCGCGCCCGCGCGAGAATCGTGCCGGCGGCGGCGGTGGACGTGGTTTTGGCGGCGGCAATCGTGGTGGTGGCGGCTTCGGCGGCAATCGCGGCGGTGGTGGCGGCTTTGGTCGCGGTGGCAACAAGGGCGGCGGACGGCGACCTGAACCCCGCTGGTAATCAAGACAAAGGAAGTTTATGAATTTTTCTCAACTCGGGTTGGCAGGCGCACAAGTGCGCGTTTGCGAATCCCTCGGCTACTTACATCCCACTCCGATACAAAGCAAGGCCATTCCGCTCATTGTTGACGGCGAGGATCTCATTGGTTGCGCTGAAACCGGCACCGGCAAGACGGCCGCGTTTCTGCTCCCAATCATTCAAAACCTGAGCGCCCAAAAGCGCCCCGGCATTCGGGTGCTCGTGCTCGCGCCCACGCGCGAACTCGCACTCCAGATTCAAAAGAACTACAGCGAACTCAATCACCTGAAAACTAATCGCAGCGCTCTCCTAATCGGCGGCGCCAACATCAGAACGCAGATTGACGAGTTGCGCCGCAAGGCAACTGTGGTCATTGCTACGCCCGGCCGGTTGCTCGATCTTGCGGAACGTAGCGCAATCGATCTCTCGACCATCGAGGTTCTTGTTCTCGATGAAGCCGATCGCATGCTGGACATGGGTTTCTTGCCGGCGATCAAAAGAGTGCTCGCGATGTTGCCGCGCAATCGGCAGACGCTGCTGTTCTCAGCAACCATGTCGCCGACGATCGAGAGCCTGGCGCGCTCCACCATGCAGCAACCGAAGCTCGTTGAAGTGAATCCACGCGGGCGTGCGGCGCAGATGGTTGAGCAAACCGCGTATTCGGTTTCGCTGCAAAACAAAACGGCGCTCTTGCTTGATTTGCTCGAGCGAGAAAACAGTAAAGAGTCGCTGGCGAAGGTGTTGGTGTTTACGCGCACTCGCCGTGGCTCGGAACGTTTGTCACACATTCTCAAGGCCCGCAATCACAAAGTGAACCGCATTCACGCGGACCGCACGCAGCCCCAACGCGAAGCCGCCTTGCGCGATTTTCGCGAAGGACGGGCGCGCGTGCTCGTGGCTACTGACATCGCGGCGCGTGGCCTGGACGTCGATGCTGTTTCACACGTCATCAATTACGACGTGCCCGACGCTCCTGAAGATTACGTGCATCGCGTGGGTCGCACCGGCAGAGCCGGCAAACAGGGCACGGCCATCACGATCGTCACGCCTGTTGACGAATTGTCGATGAAGGCCATCGAGCGATTGATTGGGCAACCGGTCAAGCGCATCGTGCCTGAAGGTTTCGGTGGCTTGCAGGTAGCTGCGGCCAACACACGCAAACCGCTCGCGCCTTTCGCTCGCACTAACAAACCCAACGTGCGTTCTTTCCGCCCACAACGCGGCCGTTAGTTCCCGCAGTGTCGCAGTTTTGTAATTTTCCCTGCGCAACCGATCAGTTCTCTCTGGCTCTGTGCTTAGATAAGCGCAGAGTGCAGAGAGGACTGCACCCGACCGTTTAAATCCAAAAAGAAATCAAGCAAAAATGAAGACACGAACAGTTAATTGGGGCACTGTTATCTTTCTGGTAGTCGCGCATCTGGCGGCGGTTGCCGCGCTCTTCTTCTGGAGTTGGCCCGCGTTTGTGACCACCATCATTCTTTATTGGGTGGCTGGAAGCCTCGGCATCGGCATGGGGTGGCACAGGCTGCTCACGCATCGTGGTTACAAAGTGCCGAGAGCAGTCGAATACTTTCTGGTGACGTGCGGCACGCTCGCACTCGAAGGCGGCCCGATTCAGTGGGTCGTCACCCATCGCATACATCACGCACACACGGATCGTGAAGGCGATCCGCACACGCCGCGCGATGGCGGTTGGTGGGCGCACATCGGCTGGATCTTGTGGGGCACGGCGCAAAATCACACTGAGAGCACCATCGCTCGCTACGCGCCGGATCTGATCAAGGATCGTTATTATCGCTGGCTGAACAAGTATTACTACGTGCCGGTTTTGCTGTTGGGTGTAGTGCTCTTCATATTTGGCGATTGGGACGTGTTGCTGTGGGGAGTTTTCCTGCGTCTTACGTTCGCGTTTCATGCGACGTGGCTGGTCAATTCGGCGACGCATATGTGGGGCAGAACCAGATTTCAAACCGGAGATGATTCACGTAATAGCTGGTGGGTAGCGCTGCTCAGCTTTGGCGAGGGTTGGCACAACAACCATCATGCTCATCCGACCTCAGCGCGTCACGGCCTGCGTTGGTACGAGATCGATATGAACTGGCTCGGCATCCGCGCGTTGCAGTTCCTCGGCCTGGCGCACGGCATCAAGCGTCTCTGCTTCAACCGCGCCTCCTCCGCCTGGCAACTCGTCAGCGGGCCAATGCGGTAAAAGCGGTCCACAGATTACGCAGATTATTTAAACCAAGAAGACAATCTGTGTAATCTGTGGCTGGCATCACAAGTTCAAGACGCGTCGTATTGACGCTTCGCCTTCACCTGCACCAACTCATCACTCTCGATGATGTAACACGTCAGGTTGTAACCATAAACACAACCTGTATCGAGCCCGATCGCCTTCTTTCCCCGGCGCGGCTCAGACGCGGGCCAGTGGCCGAAGAGCACCACCTTTTCACCGTAATAGACGTGATACCACGGCGTTCCCTCTTCGCTTTCGCGATCGCCTCCGAGCGTGCGCAGGCACGTCATGTCGCCAGTGGTTTGTGAGTAAAGTTCGACGTTCGGCCGCAGTCCCGCATGCACTACGAGATGCGATTCGAGATCGATCGTGAAAGGCAGTCGATTCAGGAAACTCGCGTACGCTTCCTTCTCACCTTTCAACTCTTTGTGCGTCTCTTTCTGCGCCGGCTTTAAATCAATATCTTCGCCGTTCCACTTTCGCCGCAGCGCCAAATCGTGATTGCCGATCACGGTCGTGAAGCGCGCATCCGTCATGAACAGCTCGAGCACTTCCTTGTTCTTTGGTCCCTTCGTGATCAAATCTCCGACAGCAATCACGCGGTCGTCAGCCCCGAGATCAACCTTCTCCATCAACTCCATCAGCTCATCGTAACAACCGTGAATGTCACCGACTACAATTGTCCGCCTCGTCATCCCTGCTTCTCCGATGCAATCTTTAACGCCTGTTTACGCAGTCTAGGGCATCGCGAAACTGCAATCAAACACACTCGCCGGATGCGGAAATTACTTATACAAATAGGTCTGGCTGTCTTTCTGCTCCCACTCGACGCTGTCGATATTGTCCGGATCCGAGGCGAGTATTTCCTCACTCAGCTTGCTCGTGCTGACGTTTGGATCCAGGTTCACCAGATAGACGAGCTTGCCCAGCGGCTCGTCCTCGTCCTGCCGGTTCAACTCGCGCAACTCCGAGTCAAAAGTATTACGCGCAAAAAGTTCTTTCAGAATGCCGTTGGCCTTGTCGACGTCGCGAGTCTCGACCGTAACTTCCATCGAGCGAAACACCTGATACTTTTCGAAGTATTCGAGAATCGCGAGCGACAGCAGCACGAACAACGTCAGGATCACGGCCATATCCCAACGGCCCACACCCGCCGCCAAACCAACCCCCAGGCAAACCAGCAAGACCGTGATCTCTTTCGGGTCGCGAATGTTGGTCCGGAAACGCACCAACGAAGCCGCGGCGAAAATGCCGAACGCGCGCGCCGCGCTATCGCCAACGACCATCATCATTCCGCCCGCGACCACTGCCATCAGGATCTGCGTCTGCGCGACGTACGGATTGCGACGCGTAACCGGACCACCACGCCGCGGGCGAAACGCGAGTAACGACGCCAGGAACGCGGCCAACGCAAATCGCAAAGCGATGCGGGCTGAAGTTGATTCCCAGTTTGCGACAGTCGAAGGCGAAAGACCGGACGCGTCTGGCCCAAAGAGTTCGCCGAACAACGGATTGTTTTGTTGCGCTGCTTTGTCAGAAGCTGCGGGAGCAGCGACCTGGCCGGTTGCAGACGTGACCGCCGGCGCCGAACGATCGCGCAACGCGTAAGCTAACAATCCGCAAGCCACGAGGATGGCGACAAACATCGCCACCACCGCGGCAGTGAGACGGTTCATATTTTTCGTGTTTCCTTTCCCGCGCTTTACAGAGTTGTCCTGCCGGCAAAGCTTCAACGTCACACGAGACTCAAGCAGAACAGGTCAGGAAGGTGGCAACGTCCCCGCCGTTAACGGAGCGGGGCGCGCGCTGCTTGCCCCTTCCTGACTTGTTCAGAAACTGAAAGTTCAGCTTAGCTCCACTGAGCAACAAGCTATTTCGTGCAACGTGCGTCGATAATCATGAGGGCCTTGCGTTGAAACTCCGCGGACCAGTCAGCCGCGGATCGGTCACGTTCCGCATTTCGCGAAGCTGCAAACACGAGCGTGATCGCCTGATTCTGTTTCTCCGCGTCCAGCAACCGTTGCAACCCGTCGGCGAGCAGCTTGCGGCCGTCTTCAGAAATGCTCGTGTCGCCGACGCTCTTCGCCGTCGTACGGCAATGGCCGCCACTCACCTTGATCGGATCTTTCTTCTTCCAGTTTTCGAGCCGTGCTTTTGCTTCACTCTTACTCGAATAACCAAACGTCGATCCCATGTCGCTCACGTAAAAGACAGCCTGGCCGGGTTCGCAAACTCGATCCTTTCCTTCCTTTTTCGACTTCAGGCACGCGAACTTTTGATTGTCTGCTTTGGTGTCGCCGTGATCGATAAACGCGAGCCAGAGCTTGAACGCATCGATCTCCGCGCGCGGCGCGCCGCTCTGCAACAGCTTGTGAAGCGAACCATCGAGCGCGCCGGAATCTTTGCCGTTACACTTCTCGTCAATGCCCTTCGCGAGTGGCAACTCGATGCCCGCTCCCGGTTGAAACGGCGACCAGGGCGTGCCCTGAAACTTACGCGTCAAGCTCTTCTCGCAATCCGGGCAAGTGACATCAGCAACCCATTCATCGTCGGCAAAAAATCCGAGTGCTTTCGAGAAACGCGATGACAGAAACTCGCCGTACACTTCGCCGTTTCGCTTCTCAGCCGTCTGGCCTTTGAAATGTGGCTTCACTTTATAACGGATCGGATCGCCATCTTCGCCAGTCACGCCTTGAACAGTACAGAAAAACTTCGGCGTCGTGCCGGCGCCCGGCTTTTCATCCTTCATCGCGACGCAGTTGATCGGCTTGGCGCGGCCATTCTCATCAACTGGGGGCGCCCCGGCGCGTGGCCCATTGGCCGGGTTGTAGCCCAGCACCGGATCGTAACCGGGATCGGGCGTGCGATAGACTTTTGCCGACTGATCCGCGCGTTGTTTTTCTGCCTTCGTATAGCACGCTTTCTGTGCCTTGATCGGCGACGAAGCGAAGAACGCCGCAACCGGGATGAGCAGAGCGGGCCACCATCTGCGAGACGGATTTTGATGCATTTGTACCCTTGATCTCCGTGCGTGAATTGGCCGAGAGCGACAAAGATAGCATACAAATGTGCACACCCACTGTCTTTCATTGTGCACACGTAAGTTGAAAACCCGTTTGATAAAGCCATTAAACGCGTTGGCACAAACGTTGCCATCCGCGGGATATGACTCTCGCGTCACTCAAGCTTCTGGTTCTTATTTCCCTGCTGTTGATTGCCACCGCCGCTGCCAGCGCCAGGACGTCAACCTTCGAAGTCACCAGAGGCACGCAAAAATACTTCGGCACTGTTTCCTACGACGTCGAGAAAGCCTATGCCGGAACTCACACGCTCGAAGTCACGATCTCCCTCAACACAAAGGACGCAACAAACGTCGAGCTCATCAAGCTCGAAGCGCCCGATCAAACGAAGATTCAATTCACGGAGAGCAGCCGCATCCCCTCGTCTGATCCGGCGACCGGCGTGCAAACCACCGAGTACAGATACCTCGCCGACATCCCCGCGGAAACTGAGCCGCGCATTTACCTGATTACGCTGGTGCTTTCGTATCCCGGCGACAAGAACACCAGCCGCACTTTCGAACTCTACGTTGGCGTGCGAAACAAGGGCAAGTTGAACATCGTGAGCGACGCCGCGACCACGACCGAGTTTTACACCGGCATGACGAACAGCTACCGGATCGAGCTCGAAAATAACTTTCCCGATTATCCCGTCAACATCAGATCAGTCAGCGTGAACTCAGATCCACAAGGACTGATCGAGAGCAAGACCTTGCAGATCCAGGATATGAGCATCGACCCGCTGCAACGCGGCGCGATCGATCTCGATCTCAAGGCCGCGCCGATGTCGTTCACCAACCTGTTAAGTGGGTTTAGCGATTCGAGCCGGTTGATTCTGCACGTCACTTACGACGACAGCTACGGGCACGTAGTTACCGATCTTACCTACCCGGTGAAAATCAAAGTCAGGCCACGCGATCGCGTGCTGATCGTCGCGATGCTTATCGGCGTCGTGATCGGCGCGATTCTCAAATGTTACCTGCAGCGACTGCAGCAACAGGGCATCATCTCTCGGCGCGAGGCCATCATCGCGATCGGGATCACGAGTTTGATTGGCCTGGTCGTATCGTTTATTGCCGTTGTCGGGCGAATCAAGATCATCGCTTTCGATCAGATGGGCTCGTACGACAATCCGGCGGTGATCTTCGTCATCAGCCTCGCCGGCGCAGTCGGCGGCGCCCAACTGCTCTCGACTTTCTTCAAAATGGGAAGCAGTTCCAGTTCGAGCGCTCCCGCAACCAGCACGGCCACCACCAGCGCGCCGGCTGCAAAACCTGTTTCGTGAGAAGTGTAAGTGTGATGAACTCACTAAAAGTCTTCATTCTCGTTTCTCTGTTTTGTTTCGCTGCCACGATCGCAACTGCCCAGGAGCAGCGAAAGATGCAGCAGACAGCTCTCAGCCCGGACAAACTCCTCTCACTCGGTGATCTTTATTATCGAAACGCCGACACTAGCGACGCCGCCGACCGCTATTACCGCCAGGTGATCCGCAACGCTCCCGGATCGCCAGCCGCGGGTAACGCCCAGTACAACCGCGGCAGTTATTGGTTTCGCAAGTTCTACGTGGTGAAGGAACAGTACTCGAAAGAAGATCGCGCTGCGCTGACCGAAGCCGAAGGCCAGTACTACGACTTCATCGACAAGTTTGCGCGGCAGACGAACACGATCGGCCTGTTGTCTGACGCGGAGTTCTATCTGGCTCTGGTTTACTTGCAACAAGGCAAGCGCGACTACGCCGTGGGCTGGCTCAATCGCATGCTCGCGGAAGCCGTGAAGCAGGATCAGTCGATCTACGTTTACAAGATGGTGTGGTCGTCAAAGCCGGGAGACATCGTCGATCGCAACGTCAACGCCGCAGAGCTTGCTACTTTCGCGCGCCAGGTGATTCAGAAAAATGGCGACGCGACCTCCGTCCTCTACGAGATCAAGCGTTGGTGCCAGAAACAGTAAACACGGATCGTTAATTTAAAATAAGCGTCGCTGCCACGACTTCACAGCGAGGTTATGCGCAAAAGTAATGGCAGCGGCGGAATTGTTAAGTTGACGAGACGATTCGTTCGCCTAAGACCGTCGTCGCCTCTTCCGGGCATAGGCGGCAGCCCCTGCCAAACCCGTTCCCAGTAAAAGCATTCCGGTCGGTTCAGGATTCTGCGTAACTGAAGCAGGCGAATTCACATTCGGCGCATTCACCAACCCGAATTTCATCCCTGTGTGAAACGCCGCAACGCTAAAGCCGAGATGCTTGCCGTTATTATTAGCAAAATGCTCCGCCAGCAGGCCTCTTATGTCCGCCCTGTCGATATCAGGAAACCGAATACCTTCGTTTTGGTCTTCGTTTTCGCCCTGATCGCTTTGCGTCAGGGTTAATTTTGTTTGTCCTGGTGGGAGATGTACCGAGTCAGCACGAACTGACGACACGAGCGTCAGGAGAAAAACCACGCTCACAGCAACAGTGAGTACTCCTGGTTTAATCATATTTGTCCCTAAATGTTCAAAAATGGTTTCCTACAAATGGGGGCCGGTCGGGAGAGAAGCTAACAATCTAACGGGTTCGCTGAAAATAGAGTTGAACTATTCGGATTTTGTCACTGTTGTGCAACATCTATGTTTTGATCCGTGTGATCACCGTTGAACTCGAACCCTTGATCGTGAAGGTGAGCTTGCGCGAACCCGGGTCGTACTGTCCCTCCGGCTTCTCAACCGTGACTACAAACCCCTGCCCTTCGCGACGCGCGCTCACAGCCGAGCGCCGAAACATTCCGCGCTTGTATGCCGGGCTTGTGCCGTCGTCTTCATAAAGCTGTCCCGCGGCCTCGCCCTTGTCGTCGGGGTAGATGTTGAAAGTGATCGGATCGTCCGGCTTCTCACGCACATAGTTTCGCGCCGGGACGGTGGGAATCATCGCGCCCGCACGCACAAACATCGGCACGGTTTCGAGCGGAGCATCGACCGTGATCATGGTTCCACCGGTGTATTTCTTGTTCGTCCAGTAGTCGTACCAGGTACCGGCCGGCAGATAAACCAAACGCCGCGTGAGATCGGGTTTCATGATCGGAGCGACGAGCAGCGCGTCGCCAATCATGAACTGATCGTCGAGGTTATAGGTGCTCGCGTCGTCCTGATAGTTCAGGAGCAATGGCCGAAACAGCGGCACGCCCGTGCGGTGCGCTTCTTCGAGCGTCGTGTAAAGAAACGGCAAGAGATCGTAACGCAGCTTGAGATACTTGCGAATGATGTCTTCGTAATACTTGCCGAAGCGCCACGGCTCCTGATCGTAACCGTCAACAGCTTTGTGATTGCGGCAGAACGGCGCGAGAAAACCAACTTGATACGAACGCACCAGCAGCTCGCCGTTGCCGCGGCCGATGAACCCGCCGATGTCACTCCCTACGAAGGATTCACCCGAGAGGCCGAGCGTTGTGAACATCGGAATATTTAAGGCCAGCGCGTCCCAGGTGCTCAGCGTATCGCCCGTCCACATCGTCGCGTAACGTTGAATGCCGGAGTAGGCGGCGCGTGTAATTACATACGGCCGGCCGTCGGGACGAAGACGTTCGAGTCCTTCATAAGTCGCGCGCGCCATCAACAGCGCAAACGTGTTGCGATTCTTCGCGTGCGTCGTCTTCTGGCCTTCGTCGTCGCTGACGACGTCCAACTGGTTCTTGCCGGTCTGGTCGATAAAATCTGACGGTTCGTTCATGTCGTTCCAGATGCCGGCAATGCCGTTGTCGGTGTAGGCGCGATGAAGATCGCCCCACCAACGGCGCGCCTCCGGCAGCGTGTAATCGACGAAGACGCTGTCGCCGGGCCACACGCGCGGCACGAACAGTTCGCCGTTGCGGCGATGCTGGAAGTAGTTCTGCTCCACTCCCTGATCGAAAACGTAGTAACGCTGATCGCTTCCGGCGTTGGCGGGCACGTGCTTCACGCCTGGGTCGACGATCGTTACGAGCTTGATTCCCTGCCGCCCGAGTTTCTCCGTTAGGGCTTTCGGATTTGGAAAACGTGAGGGATCGAAAGTGAACACGCGGTAACCGAGCATGTAGTCGATGTCGAGGTGAATCACATCCAGCGGCAGATCGTGTTCGCGATACTGCCGCGCGACTTCCTCGACCATCGTATCAGGGTAGTAGCTCCAACGGCTCTGCTGATTGCCCAGCGCCCACATCGGCGGCAGCGGCATGTGACCGGTCAGATCGGTGTAGCGGCCGAGAATCTTTTTGATCGATGGTCCATAAAAAAAGTAGTAATTGACTTCGCCGCCCTCGGCGCCAAACCACGCGCGTTGCTGCGAACGGCCGAAGTCGAAATAGCTGCGATAGCTGTTGTCGAAGAAGATTCCGTACGCAGCGCCGCGTTGCAGCCCGATATAAAAAGGAATGGTTTGATAGATCGGGTCTCGGCCTTCGGTGTAACCGGGCGTGTCGGAATTCCAGTTGACGAAGAAACCGCGGCGCTTGTCGAGGCGTGCAGCTTTCTCGCCGAGGCCGTAGAAGTGTTCGTCAAACCCGAGTCTCTTGGAAACGGCGACAAACTTCCCGGCGTTGGGATCAAACTGCATGGCGGCGAGCTTGCCCGCGGCGTCGTAAGCCATCGGCCGCTCATCAGAATTGATCGCCTGGTGCGTCCGCGCATCACGAAACTCGATCAGCAACGGCGCACGACGCACCACCACTTCGACTTCATCAGTCGCAATCGTTACAGCAGCGCCGGCTTCGTTGAGCGTCCAACGCGTCGCGGGCCAGTCGTCTTTAATGACGGCCCACGAATGATCTTTCGCGGCTTGTTGCTTGCCAAAGATTGCGCGCACGCGAATCAGATCCGGCGCGAGGATCGTCAACTGAACCTGCGACCCATCGTTACACGCAAGCGTGACCGCGTTCTGCGATCGCTCGACTTTGGCGACAGACCCGATCGGCTCGAGCTGGGTGATGTCCTGCGCCGCGGCGCGCACGCCAACCGATAACACGAGCGCCAATAACGTGAGGCAAATCCGCAGTTTTTTCATGATTTTAAATCGCGAGGCGCGCCGCGCCGAGCAGCCCGGCGTCGTCGCCGCATTTCGCGCGCACAATCTTCACGCGCACCAAAGGAAACGCGCGTTCTTCAACTTCCTGCCGCATGTATTTTTCAAACAGGTCCCAACCATTCACGACGCCGCCCGCAATCACGATCATCTCGGGATTCAGGATGTTGATGAGATTCGCGAGGCCGATGCCGAGATAAACGCCCATGCGCCGGAAGATTTCGAGCGCGAGTTCGTCGCCCTTCAAACCGGCTTCGAAGATCGCTTGTGCCGTGAGATTGCCGCTCGCCTGCAAGAGCGAATCAGGATGACGCGGGCTCGCCTCGCGCGTCATGCGCACGATCGCCGTCGCCGACGCAAACACTTCTAAACAACCACGACTGCCGCACGTACACGCCACACCGCCAAAGGGATCGACGCACATGTGACCGATCTCAGCCGCTGCGCCATCGACGCCGCGCCACAACTCGCCATCGAGAATGATGCCGCCGCCAACACCGGTGCCGAGCGTCACGCAAATGATCGTGCGACAACCCTGCGCCGCGCCTTGCCACAACTCACCAACCGCGGCCGCGTTCGCGTCGTTCTCGAGAATCGCGGGCACGCCGAGCTTGTTCGTCAATGCGGTAGCGAGTGGGAAACCGTCGAGACACGGCAAGTTTGGCGCTTTCACGACAGTGCCTTCTTCAGCCTTGACTGTTCCCGGCACGACGACTGACACGGCCTTCAGGCTCGCGTCGTCCGCGCTTGTCCGATATTCGTTAACGGCGCGCACGATCGCGTCGACGATGCCGTTCGGATCGTTGCCGTCCGGCGTGTGCTGCTTGGCGCGAAAGAGAATCTTGCCGTGTTCATCGACCGTGGCGACGCGCAGGTGTGTGCCGCCAAGATCGGCCGCAAAGATCAAGTCTTTGGATCCAGTCGTCATTTCGCGAGATACCTTTGCGCCACTACGTCGGGAGTTTCGAGGTTGCGGCCGTGTTTCAGGTTGATGGCCAGCCGGATGAACTGCGCCATGGACCAAGCGAGCGGTGTCGCCGAACCGGTGCCCGCGCCAAAACGAAGCGTGGGATTCGGTGATTCATTAACGTCCCAGACCTGCTCCGGGATCATCAAGCCGTCGTTGGCAAACGCGGCCATCGTGTCGAGTCGTTTTCGCGCGGACGCGAGATCACCGGCAGCGATCTCGTATTCACCGCGTTCGCCAGTGAGAAAGGCCCACAGCCGGCCGGCGCCGTTCAGGCCGTTGAAGTCGCCGCCGGTGCGCGTTTCGCCGTAGGTGTCGTTTGGATAACGATACCAGGCGTCGCCGGCTGGCGTCGTGACTTTGATCACTTGATCGACCTGGGCCAAATGAGCGCGCAGCCACTTGTCGTTCGGCGGCTTGATGCCGAGACGAACGAATTCCAGGAAGCCGACGTCAACCGCCGTTTGTGGCGCACGTTCGAAGTTTTGCTTCCATTCGTCTGCGGTCTTGCGATACAGCGTTGCCGACTCAGTGTCGCCGTTAGCCGCCGCGATTTCAGCGGCGCAGACGAGGCCTGCAATCTCTGCCGCAACGGTGGCCGGAAAGATTCCCGACCGTTCTTCCCACCGATCCTGATCCGTTTGTGGCCCACGCCGCACGAGGAAATCAGCCGCCGGCTTCAAGTGCTTGCGCCAAGTCTCCGCATCCTTGCGTTCGAGTTGATACGCGAGCACGAGCGGCAACGCGACCTGGTCCATTTGCAGGCCATCACTTGTCGGGCGCCCATCGACCCACGAGTTGCGCGGAAAACTGCCGTCAGGTTTTTGCTGCACGCGAAAGGCGTAGTCGAGCAAGCGATTCGCCGTCGCACGATCGCCGAGTGCCATGAAGGCCGTGGCCACGTGATACAAATCGCGCGGCCAGACCGCGTGATAACCGCTCATCGTAGCTTCGTCAGCGTTTGGCCCACCGCCCCAGGGCACCGACGGCGACGCGATCACAGCGCCGCGAAACGTTTTGTCTTCAAGCCCGCGCAGCACCATCGCGGCCAAATCGAACTGTCGCTGATGGCGTGCCTCGATGCGCGGCAGATTAGAAACATAACTGTTCCAACCTGCTTCGTACTCGCGGCGCGTCGCCGTAAATCCTCGCGCGAGCGAACTGCGCGCGGCGTTAGTCGCATTAGCGACGTTCTCGCCGAAACCGATCGCGATCGTGCAGTTGAGCCTGGCCTGAAGTTTAGTTCCACAATTTGAGACCAACGCCGAGTTGCCACTGTTGTTCGCCGACGGTTCATAATTCGGCTCAAGGCGGAAAGGGATTTGACTCTCGACCTGCACGTCTATCAGGACAGAATTGCGCTGCGGATCGGTGACGTAAGTTTTCGTGATCGTATATTGGCCGCTGTTCGCGGTGTTGACCTGGCGAAAGGTCAGCGACGCGGGATTCGGCAGCTCCAGCCGGTGAAACGTATCGTTCGCTTCGGTCTCAGTTCGATAATCGGTGCGCACGTTCAGTTGCAACGTCTTCAACATCACCGCGTCAATGGTCGGATAGAACACCTCAGTCATGATGCCGCGGGAGAGCGTGAACCACACTTTCGATTCCAGCGTGGTTGACGTGCCGAATCCATCCTTCGCTGCGGTGGGCCACTGTGCCAGCGCTTTGAAATCCCCTTTCGCGTCGCTCTTAACTTTCAACTCCCAGGCGTTCAGTGAGACGTTAGCGTTTCCGATGGTCCCAATGAAAGGCCTATTTGAAAAATTAATCGCTACCAAAACTTCGTCTTCACCCGCGCGCCGCGCGAAAGAGACGATGCGCGACTCGTCCGAGTTCGTGATCCACATGAGCGAGCCGCGCCGCAAGGCCTTGCTCCCGCGCCGAAACGTCATGAGCTGTTTGTAAAACTTGCGAAACTCCGGGCGCCGCTCTTCAAACGGCCAGAAGATCGGCAACTTCTCAAACAACGCCGGTGCGCCCGACTCGGTCGTGTCGCCAATCTCCATGCCGTTGTAGATCATCGGCACGCCGTCCAGCATGAACACAAACGCCGACGCGGCTAACGCCGCCGGCTCACCAAAACGCGCGATCGCGCGGCGCTCGTCATGATTATCAGAAAAGCGCATGTGCAACGCGCCCTTGGGCCACTCGCGCACTTCCTTGTCCCACTCCTCGCGCAAACGCGAAGCTGCTGCACGTCCCTGCAACACGTCGGTCAGCGCGCTGTGAAGCGGCCACGAGTAATCGAGATCAAATGCTTTCACTTGCAAGTCAGGCTTGTGTGCCTCGGCGAGCATCATGATGCCTGGCTTGACATCGTCGAGCGCGAGCCGCGCAGTTTCCCAAAAATCAGTCGGCACTTCGCCGGCCACGTCACAACGAAACCCGTCAAGATCAAACTCGCGCAACCAGTACTTCAGCATGTCCGTCATGTAACGGCGCAGTTCCTGGTTGTCGTAGTTCAACGCGGCGATGTCGTACCAGTCGTGCGGATAAGTGATGTTGCCTTTTGCGTCGCGTTTGTAAAACTCGGGATGCTTCATCAACACGCTGTCCCACGACGTGTGATTGGCGACGATGTCGATGACGACCTTCATTCCGCGCGCGTGTGCTTCGTGAATGAGTCGCTTCAGATCGCCGGCGTTGCCGTAGTCGGGATTGATGGCGTAGTAATCGCGCACCGCGTACGGGCTGCCGATCGTTCCCTTCTTCTTTTCCTGGCCGATGGGATGAATCGGCATGAGCCAGAGGATCGTCACGCCGAGATCTTTGAGTTCGTCGAGACGCGCGGTGATGGCGTTGAAGTTTCCCTGCTGTGAAAAAGCACGCGGGTAGATCTCGTAGATAACGCCGTCACGAACCCAGTCCGGTACAGGGCGCCCCTGGGCTAGAGCGTCAGTGGCACAGAGTAAAAGGAACGCGGATAAGACGGATTTAAATAGTCGCCTTTTCATTCACGTCACGCACGATGAGAACTGTCGCTGCCGCAACCAAAAGACTGATGCCGCCGAGGACCACTGCATTGCGCGCATCGCCGCGCAACAGATTGTTGAAAATGTTCGGTACGACGAGCGACATCACGATCTGCGGAATGACGATGAACAGATTGAACACCCCCATGTAAACGCCCATGCGCGCGGGCGGCACCGCCGTGGACAACATCACGTAAGGCATCGACAGAATTGATGCCCATGCGATGCCGACGCCCGCCATGCTCGCAAACAGCATCCACTTGTTAGTTATGAACAACACCGAGATCAGGCCAACGCCGCCGCAGATCAGCGCGATCATGTGTACTGTCTT
>Ga0247688_1000086_pt1 | contig 41566 bp, 54 predicted proteins | sample CNK29_metaG_FD_182718 | JGI IMG/M metagenome (GOLD analysis project Ga0247688, IMG submission 182718) | Soil microbial communities from Purdue University Martell Research Forest, Indiana, United States - CNK29 | ecosystem: Environmental > Terrestrial > Soil > Temperate forest > Bulk soil... | reverse complement strand
CGAGCCGCTGATTGCCAAGACACGCGAGGTCGCAGAGCCGGAGATCGAGTGGTTCAAGCTCGCCGGCGACCGGATCATCGACCGCGAGGAATGGCCGGGGAAATACATCCCGATCGTGCCGTTTCTCGGTGAGGAAACCGTCATCGACGGCGAGATGGACCGCAAGGGCCACACCAGGTCGCAGATTGACGCCCAACGTATCTACAACTACTGGGCATCGGCGGCGGTGGAGCAGGTCGCGCTGCAGACTAAATCGCCGTATGTCGCGCGTATCGACGCGATCCAGGGCCGCGAGGAGCAGTGGGCGACGGCGAACGTCAAGAATTGGTCCGTGCTGGTCTACAACGGCCTCGATGAGCGCGGCCAGCCGATCCCGCCGCCAGCCCGCGAGCCGCCGCCGCAGATGGCGCAGGCTTACATCCAGGGCATGACCATCGCGCGGCAGGATCTGATGTCGGTGACCGGACAGTATCAGTCCGAGTTGGGCATGCCGAGCAACGAGCGAAGCGGCATTGCCATCCAGCAGCGCCAGCGGCAGGGTGATACCGCGACTTACCATTACATCGACAACACCGCTAAGGCGATCCGGCAAGTCGGCAGGATATTGCTCGACCTGATACCGCGGATCTACGACACGCGGCGCGTGGTGATGACGCTCGCCGAGGATGGCGAGGAAAACAAGGTGATGGTGGCGCCGGATGCGCCCGAGGCACACCAGTTCGTCGGCCCGCCGCCACAGCAGCCGAATGCCGGGCAACCGCCAGATGGTGCTCCGGTGCCGCTGACCGGCGGGCAGGCGCAGGAGCTGCAGGAAAACCCCGACACACCCGACCCGTCCGTCATCTTCAACCCGAATGTGGGCAAATACGATGTCGAGGCGGACGTGGGGCCGGCCTATGGCACGCAGCGCCAGGAAGCGGCGAATGCGTTTGCGGAGATCATGAAGCAGAACCCCGCGGCGTTTCAGATCGTCGGCGACCTGTGGGCGGAGAACAGCGATTTCCCGAATGCTGACGAGTTCGCGCGGCGGATGAAGCGCGGCCTGCCGCCGCAATACAAGTCGGGCGTGGATCCGCAGGTGCAGCAGGTGACACAGGCCGCGCAGCAGATGCAGCAGCATGCACAGGAGTTGCTGCAGAAGGCGGATGCGGAGATTGCGGGATTGAAGGCGCAACTCGTGCATGCGCAGGAGCAGGCCAAGGACAAGAGCGCGGAGCTGCAGATCAAGGACTACGAGGCTGAGACGAAACGCTTGGACGTGGTGGGCGGCATTGACCCGATGGCGCTGCAGGTGATCGTGCGGCAGCTCGTGACCGACATGCTGCAGACCGAATTGCACCCGGTGCTACAGCAGCACGCGGCGCAGGAGAGCGAGCTACAGGCGGCGATGATGCCGCCGGCACCCACGAATGGCAGCGGCGCCTCCACGGCGTCAGCGGCGCCTCCAGGCCCCGGCATGGGGATGGCGTGAGTGCCGGGCAATCCGTTGCAGATCACCGATCCGAACGCCAGCGACAACCCGCTGGCATATGCGCCGGTGACCGATGCCGATCCAGGGCTGTTTGGCCGGGTCGCGGATGTGGTCAGCGGTGGAGTGGATCGCGTCAGCCAGTGGCTGGCCGAGCAGCGCGCCAAGAGCGAGAAAAAAGGGCTGTGGACCGGTGGTGATGTGTGGGAGGGCGGACATCCGACCGCTAAGGACGCGGTCAACGCACTACAGCAACTGGCCGGCAACTTCGAGGGCGGCATCAAGGCGTTTCACGGATCGCCGCACAGTTTCGAGCGGTTCGACCCCAGCAAGATCGGCACGGGCGAGGGCGCGCAGGCATACGGGCACGGCCTGTATTTCGCCGAGAACGAGGGCGTGGCGCGCAGCTACCGCGACCAGCTTCGCGGTGATCCGACAATCGGTGGCCAGCCAGTGGATTGGGCCAACCCTGCTGAGCACGCTGCCGCAGTGGTCGCGGGCTATAACGGCGACCGCAATGCTGCCGTCCGTGATCTTGCTGGGCAGGTGGCGTCGCTGCGCAATCAGAAGGGATGGAACGAGACATCGGACCCGACCGCGGCGGCGCTGCGGTATCTACAGGCAGGCCACGAGTTGCCGCCGGTCACTCAGCCTCCCGGCCACATGTATGAGGTGGACATCAACGCCGATCCCGCGCGCATGCTGCACTGGGATAAGCCGCTGAGCGAGCAGCACCCGGATGTGCAGGCTGCATTCTCCCCTGGTGGTCCACTGGCGTTTGTCGGTGACTATCTGGCGAAGAACCCAAATATGCCAACCACGGGCATGCACATCGAAGATATCTTGAAGATGTCCGGTCATTCGTCACGCGGCGCCGCCGCTGCTCTTAGTGATGCCGGCATCCCCGGCATCCGCTACCTCGACCAAAATAGCCGCACCGCTGGCGAGGGCACCCACAACGTCGTGGTGTTCGATGCCGATACCATCAACCTGCTGCGCAAGTATGGCATCGCCGGCCTGATCGCAGGCGGCGGCGCAGCAGCCACGCAAGGCAACCAGTGACCGACACCAGCGACGAGGTTTGCGAGGAGTTCCGCAGGATCATCCTCGAAGACGTCGAACATCCCAGCCTGCGCAGGATGCTGGAGAATCTCATCCGCAGCGGCAAGGTCCAGACGGCGTGCATCATCAAAGATATGTACGCTCCGGGTTTCGCAGACCGGAAAGCGTTTCAGGAGACGGTGGCTCGCCAATACAACGAGGCTTTCAAGCCACACAGATCGTCGCTGAGCTTCCGTTGGGAACCGCCGTCGCTGTGAGCGACACTGACGACACCGTGCTGTCGCATGCTGAGGCGCTGGCCGAAATCCGCCGCCTGCGCGCTCGCATCCTCGAACTAGAGATGCAGACCGCCATCCAACGCGGCACCCTGGCACAACCCACAGAGGACGCCCCGGCCAGCATCACGCACGGCCACGCGCCATCCGCACCACCACACAACGAGTAGGCCATGTCTGAGACCACCGAAGGCCAACCGGCGCCCGAGCCGGAACCCACACCCACGCCCGCGCCTGCACCAGAGCCCACACCGGCTCCCGATAGCCCGGCTAATGAGAGCGAGCAGACGCCGGAGGACGAGCAGAAAGCCGCGCGGGACAAGGAAGACCGCCGCATCGCGCAGCTACGCGCCCGCCTTGGCGCAGCAGAGCGCGAGCGTGAGGCACAACGCGCCGAGCTGGAGTTCTACCGCCGCCAGGCGCAGCAGCAGGCGCCCGCCGAGGAAACCCCGGAGCAGCGCTACCAGCGCGAACGTGCCCAAATCCGCGGCGAGGTCGAGGCGCAGCTTCGCCAGGAGGCGTTCCACGCTCAGGGCAATGCCGCGTTTCCCGACTGGCGCCAGCGCTGCGACGACCTGATGGCGATGGGCGCGGATGCCGGCCTTGCGCAACTGCTGATCGAGATGCCCGAAGGCGTGCGGGTGGCAGCGTCGCTCGCTTCGGATCCCGACGCGCTGGAGCGCATTGCCAACCTGCGCACCGAGCGCGCGCGGGCCGTGGCGCTGGGCAAATACGCGGCGACGGTCGAGGACACGCCGCCGGCACGCCTGGCATCGGCCCCGCGGCAGATCACCCAGGCACCAGCGCCGGTGCGGCCGGTGACAGGCCGTGCCAACCCGCAGGTCAACGAATACCGGCTCAGCGCGCAGCAGCTCGTGGAGAAGTACAGCCGCGAGGCCATGGAAGCGCGCCGAAGCCGCTGATGGAGCAGTATCAGATTGATTTCAGTTTCTCGGCTGGGGACTTGTTCCCTGACGAATTACGGGCACAACGCGCGCTCGATTATCTCCACGATCCCATTGGCTACGTGCGGGAGATTCGTCGCTCGGTGAACAATGCCGAGCGGTTCCGCGAAATGTTCGATCAGTGGGACGCGAAGGCTGTCGCCCTTGCAGCTTTTCTAGAGCGCGAGGCGCAGCGCAAGAAGTAGCGCCTACCGGTAGCGGATCGGTCAACACCGCGCAGCGTGCCGACACGGGCAGCGGGCCGTAACACCGCGTGACGTGCCTCCACCGTCTGTCAGCGCGGCTATCCCTCTCATTGCGACAACGGCTTGAACCGGCGCCCTGCATCCACGCGGGCGCCTTCCCTCAATCTGTTGTCGAGGAGCAGGGCAATGCCCGCCACCAACACGCTACTCACCATTGATATGATCACCGCAAAGGCGCTGGTCATCCTCCATCAAAAATGTAACATCATCGGCAGCGTCAACCGCCAGTACGATGACAGCTTCGCGAATAGTGGCGCTAAAATCGGCACCACGCTGCGCATCAGACTGCCGGTGCAATACACCGTATCCACCACCCCGGCACTCTCGCTGCAAAACACCGTCGAGCAGTACGTCAGCCTGCCGATCACCAACCAGTACCACACCGACTTTTCGTTCAGCAGCGCCGAGCTCACATTGAGCATCGACGACTTCTCGGCACGCTACATCGAGCCGGCCATCGCCACCCTCGCCGCACGCATGGAAGCCGATTTCGTCAATCAGATGTGGCCGAAAGTCTGGAACCAGGTCGGCACCGCCGCATCGCCGATGCCATACAAAACCATCCTGCAGGCCCGCAAGCTGCTGCTCGACAACCTCACGCCGCAGTCAAAGCAATGGTTGTTGCGCATCAACACACAGGACAACGTGGATCTGGTCGATACCCTGAAGGGGTTGTTCCAGTCGCAGGAGCAGATCCGCCGCCAATACATCGATGGCGTGATGGGGCTGTCGGGCGGCTTCGAGTGGGCCGAGAATACCCACCTCACGACACAGACCCGCGGCGCTGAGGCCGGCTATCTCGTCAGCCCGGCATCACAGACCGGCGCCACGCTGGCCGTCATCACCGGCACCGGCGCAGGCAACGCTGGCGACGTGTTTACGATCACCGGCGTCTATCGCGTGCATCCGGAAACTAAGGTGAACACGGGCGTATTGCAGCAGTTCACGCTGACCTCGGCCTATGCTGGAGGCGCGGGCAACATGGCAATATCCCCCGCCATCATCACGTCAGGCCCGACGCAGAACGTCAGCGCCAGCCCGGCGAACAACGCACCGATTACCTTCGCCAATACCGCCAGCGTCGCTACCGGGTTGAGTTTAGCATACCATCCGGACGCTTTTACATTCGCGACTGCGGATTTAGTGATGCCTGGAGGAGTCGATATGGCCTCACGGGTGGTAAAGGACGGTATATCCATGCGAGCGGTGCGTCAATACTCGATTTCCGACGACACATTCCCCATCCGCATCGACGTGCTTTGGGGATGTGCGGCGTTGCGACCGCAGCTCGCCTGCAGACTCGTGGCGAATTAGGAGGGTGTGCCATGTCAGGCTTCGCCAACCGAGGACCACAGGACAATACCACCACCTCGGCCTATAGCAGCGGGCCGGGGCTGTTCGATCCCTCCATCGCTGCCTCAGGCGGCGGCCGCTCGTATGCCGGGACGATCACCGCCACAGCGGGCGGCACGCGCGCTGCCGCCGTGAAGCTGCGGGCAGCCGTCAACCGCATCGCCGTGTGTGCGACGGCGGCCGACAGCGTGGCACTGCCGCCAGCCGTCGGTGGCCAGGTGATCTATGTGCAGAACAGCGGCGCTGCGGCCTGTCAGGTGTTCGCCGATCCGGCAACCGCGGACACCATCAACGGCGTCGCAGCGGCCACCGGCATCTCCCTGGCTGCGGCCGGCAAGGCGTCGTTCGTCTCACCAGCGACAGGTGTGTGGTTCACCATCCTGTCAGCGTAACCTGCCGAGGCTGGTCCCCCCAGTCACTGCAATGCGTGTGGCCCCGAGCGCGATCCTCGGCAGATCGGGGCACCCCACATGAGGCGTGAGCCATGATTGCGACCACGGGTGACCTCATCACGTTCACGCTGCGGAGCGCAGGGATCAACGGCGTCGGCCAGACCCCGCTCGCCGAGGATTCCAACACCGGCCTGCAGTATCTCCGCTGGCTCATGGCAGCGTGGCGGCGCAAACGCTGGATGGTATGGAACCTGCCAAGCACGGCGCTCGTCTCGACCGGTGCCAACTCCTACACCATCGGTCCCGGTGGCGACTACAACATCGCCCGTCCGGACAAGATTCACGCCGCCTGGTGCCGCATGCAGCCGTTCGGCGGCCCTAACCCGGTAGATATCCAACTCGCCATCATCGAGAGCAAAGAGGACTGGGCCGGCGTCAGCATCAAGGATCTGAAGTCGCTGCCCTCTGCCGTGTTCTACGACAGCAGCTTTCCGCTAGGCAGGGTGCATTTCTGGCCGGTGCCGCCTGCGGCGATCTACGAGATGCACATCGTGTGCAAGGCCGAGCTGCCGACCTACACCACGCTGACCGATCCGCTTGCGCTGCCGGAGGAATACGAGGAAGCGGCGATGTGGGCGCTGTGCGTGAAGCTGCAGATGAGCTACGGCCTGCCGGCTCGCCCGGATCATGTCGCGGCGATGCAGGTGGCCATCAACACCATCGAGTTGGCCAACAGCCAGATCCCGCTCCTGAAACTGCCCAACTTCGGTCGCGGCGGTGGCGACGTGAGCAGTTGGGTTGGGCGCGGGCTTAACCGGGCGTGGGTTGTGGGTGGGGATAGCGTGCTGTCATGACCGATAACGCCTATCCATGGGAAACCGGCGATCTGCTGACGGCGGACGCGCTCAATGCCGCCATTGCGAGTGCTGGGAAGGGCGAGAAGGGCGATCCAGGCGAACCTGGCGCCGCCGGACCTCCCGGACCCGCAGGCGCTCCAGGCGCTCAGGGGCCGCCAGGAACGCCGGGGGCAGGCGGCACCGTCACCAGCGTCGGCACATCCGGCACCGGCATCAGCGGCGGCCCCATTACCGTGGGCGGCGTGCTGACGGTCTCGTGGAACGGGCCAGCGGTGAACGCGCTCGGAAGCTCTCTCACAGCGGCTGGCGGCACGCTGCAGGTTGTTGGCTCGCCACCGAGCGGTGCGGCTGGCGGCGATCTCAGCGGCACATTCCCAAACCCCACCGTCAGCAAGATCAACGGCGCCACACCGGCGGCCTCGGCGACCACCGACACGACGAACGCGACCAACATCAGCAGCGGCACGCTTGCGGCAGCACGCCTGCCGGCGCTCTCCACGATGAGCGGCGCAGTGACTTACGCGCAGTTGCCCGCCGCGGTGCAGCAGGTGCCGGTCTCGTTCCCGTTCAGCGGCAAGCCGGCAGCTTCGGCAGTGGTCAATGTCCCGATGGCGTTCGGCGTGACCGTGCCAGCGTCATTAGCCGGGAGCGTGGTCTACGACAGCACCAAGACGACATCCAACGCGGCGTTCACGCTCAACAAGATCAGCGGCGGGTCCACGACAGCGCTCGGCACCGTCACCATCACCAGCACATCCAACACATCCTGCACTCTAGCGGGTGCTGGCGGCACGCTCGCTGTCGGCGATGTGCTGCAAATTGTGGCACCGGGCACGCAGGATGCCACGCTTGCGGACGTGGGTATATCAATCCTGACGAGCCGCGTCTGATGGCACTGGTTCCCAACGGTTACGGATCATCGCCGTTTACCTCAACGCTGAGTTCTAGCGGCAGCGCTGGCGCCAATTCGCTCTATGCCAGCAAAGTCACACTGTTCCGGAGTGCCACCGTGACTGGTGTCGCGCTGAACACACTCACTCCCGTTGTCGGAAACATGCGCGTGCTGATTTATGACGGGTCACCATCCGCTCTGCTGGCGTCTGGCGCTGTGGTCGCCATGCCAAGTGTCTCAGGATATAACTTCTTTCCGCTGTCATCCGCCACGCCGCTGGTCGCCGGGACGTATTACGTTGGTTATTGCTCTTCAGCGGGACTCAATGTTTCGATTGATAACACGCTGGCCGGCAGCGCTTGGTTTATCAGCGGTGGCGTCAACGTCAACACACCACCAAACCCGATCAGTACTGGATCAAGCAGCAATAACGGATTGAGCATCGCTTTGCAGCTCGACAGTGGAGCGCTTGACTACGGGTTCGCGCCAGACCACGCCACAGAGTATTCGCTCAACGCCAACAAGACGCGGGCAATCAGGGTAGCGGGTGGGTTCTTATCAGCCGCCCGCAGTGTCGTCACACAGGCAACCTCGCCAGGAGGCAAGTTCTACGCCGAGATTGTGGTGACCGGGACGCTGGGAATCACAAATATCGGGCTGGCCGGCGCGAATTGTTCGCTCACCGGCACCGGCAGCATCGACGCATCGCTGCTCAAGATATACGAGGCACTGAGGAACAGCGGGTCGTTGTTCGGCACAACGACAGGATCGACCTCGCCAACACTGTCCTATGTGGCCGGGGATAGCATCGGCATCGCCTATGATGCCACACAGGGCCGGGTTTGGTTCCGCAAGAACGGCGGCTCCTGGAGTGGCCTGGGAGCGGCGGGCGATCCAGTCGCAGGAACCAATCCCATCGCAGTGAGTCCTGGGAATTGGCCGATGATGGTATTCTGCAGTAGCGACGCAGCGACGACGTTCGAGTTGCGCGATACCGCCGGCCAGTTCAGCTATGCGATACCATCGGGTTATTCCGCCTGGTCGCTCGGGACTGGGTTGTTGTCGGGACAGCAGCAGAGCCGCGTCATGGTGCTGGCATAATGTCGCGTCTTGCACTCTCTGGCGGCGCCTACGAGGCCCGCAGCGTCATCGCAAGCGCGCAGCGGTGCCTCAACTTGTTCGCCGAGAGCCTGCCGACGGGCAACAAATACACCGGCAGCACCGGCATCGAGGAGCCGGCGCAGTTCGCCTACTACCCGACACCAGGGCTACGACGCCTCAACACCCTGCCACAGAACGGCGTGCGCGCCATCAAGCAGGCGACCACCGGCGGCATCTACGCCGTGGCCGGCTCCGGCGTCTACCGCCTCGATCCGAGCACCTGGGCCGGCACGCTGCTTGGATCTGTCACCACCGGCCACCGTACGCCCGTCAGCATGCAGGACAACGGGCTGCAGATGGCGATTGTGGACGGCTCACCCTACGGCTGGTCCATCGACCTCACCAACGACACCTTCGCCGCCATCAGTGATCCCACCGGCATGTTCAGCGGCGCGGATAAGGTGGACTACCTCGACACCTACTTGCTGTTCAACAAGCCCAAGACGCCGCAGTTCTATTCGTCCGATAGCCTGGCACTGACGTTCGACCCGCTGTGGTTCGCCAACAAGCAGTCATTCAGCGATCTGCTGGTGACGCTCGCCGTGGCAAAGCGCGAGATTTGGCTGATCGGCGACCGGACAACCGAAATATGGTATAACAGCGGTAAGCCCGACTTTACGTTCGAGGAGCAGCCAGGGACGTTTTGCGACCACGGGACATGCGCGAAATACAGCGCCGCAGTCTACGATAATTCGATCTTCTGGTTGTCGAAGGACCGACAGGGCAGAGGCGTCGTCATCAACGGCGAAGGCTACAAGACAAGGCGCATCAGCACCCACGCCATCGAGCAGGAACTGGCCGGCTATGAGACGCTCAACGATGCCATCGGCTTCTGCTACGGCATCGCCGGTCACGCCTTCTATGTGCTGACGTTTCCAAAGGCCGACCGGACGTGGGTTTACGACATCATCACCGGGCTATGGCATGAATGGTGCTGGATCGACAGCAACGGCGACGAGCACAGGCATAGGGCGAATTGCTGCTATCCGGTCAACGATACCATCGTCGTCGGCGATTGGCAGAACGGCAACCTCTATGCGCTGGACCGCGACGTCTACACGGACGACGGCCAGCCGATCAAACGGGTGCGCGCGTTTCCCCACATCCTCAACGACGGCAACCGGGTATTCTACCGGCAGTTCGTCGCCGACATCGACACCGGTACAGGCGGCGGCGAGGTCATCGAGCAGACGCTGATCCGCACCAGTTTCACGGCACCGGACGGCACGCTGCTGGAGGACTACAGCAACGCAGCAGATGTCGGTGCGTGGACCGTGGTGAGCGGCGAGGCACAGATCACCGGCAACGCGCTGCTCGGCACGGGCGCCGCCGAGTATCGCTCGACGGCCCTGATGGCGGGGCCGGACTACATCCTGACCTACAAGGCCATCCCGACAGATTACAGCATTGTGCCGGCCGGCAACGTCCACGCCACGGCTCGCTCCGGTTACACCGCGACCATCCGCGGCGACGGCGCGCAATACTGGGTTGATCTCGCTGTGAGCGGCGGCTCGACCACCTCGATTGCCATGGGTACCATCCCGTCCGGCTGGTATGCCGTCACGCTGCGGCTGCAGGGTGCCACGATCACCCTGTCGGTGCAGCGCTCGTCCGACAGCCTCTGGTTGCGTGGCGATGGCGCATGGACCGCAACAGCCAGCAATGCCATCACCGTCAACGACGACACGCATCCGGCTCCCGGCAGCGTGACCATCGGCGGGAGCTGGTAGTGCCGTATGCGCTGAACCCGCTGCTGATGCGGCGATCCAGCGGCGGCGCTCCCACGCTGGAGCGGCCTGCCGGCCCGGTGTTCAGCGGCAACCTCGTCTGCGGCGTCTGGTCGGTGTGGCTGTCCGATCCCCTGTTCACCACGTCAGGGCATCACTCGTTCAACGTCGGTGTCAGCGACACGCCAACCGGCTCGATCTACTGGGATTTCGGCGTCGGCATCGATAACAACAACAGCGTGTCGATCAGCGTGGTCCGACAGAACTCGCCTGGCAGCATGACCGCATTCAGTTGGGCGTCCGATGTCGCCTCCTGGCCCACCTGCCAGGGGCATGTGCTGTTCAGCTTCGACCTGATCGCGGGTGTTGCACAGGCATACATCAACGACGTGGCGCAGCCGTTAGGCTCGACCACGCCGCCTGCCGCGTGGTTCACCGCCGGCATACCGTTCGCGGCGAATACCGTGACGGATGAGAGTTACCCGCCAGGTGGCTATCTGGCGGATCTGTGGTTCAGCCAGACGCCATCTTTCGTGGATCTCAGCGTCACCGCCAACCGCCGTAAGTTCATCAACGCCGACCTGACGCCGGTCGATCTCGGAACCACCGGCACCGCTCCGTTCGGCACCGCGCCGACGATCTACCAGAGCATCAGACCGGGTGGTGTCGCCGGTGACTTCCTGACCAATCGCGGTGCGGCCGGCGGCACGTTCGCGCCGGTGGGTGCAACGCTTGTCGATGCGCCAGGCGATCCCTGCGTGGCGTCGCCGCCGGACCCGGAACCCACTTCGGTATTTCTCGCATTAGACGACGTGCAGGTCCGCACCATCCCGACGCCGCCGTGCCAGATTTTCCTCGACTGGAGCGACGACCGCGCGCACTCGTTCGGCAGCCCCGTGGGCCAGCCGATGGGCGCGCTGGGCGAGTATCGGACATTCGTCCAATGGCAGCGCTTGGGCTACGCGCGTGATCGCGTATGGCGCCTGTCCTGGTCATGTCCGCGTCCCACTGCGTTGCAAGGCGCGTGGATCGAACTTACAGCAGCAAAGACATAGCGATGCCTCTACCGCTTCCACCTCCGCAGATCCAGTTCATCGACGCTGACGGGCATCCGCTGGCGGGCGGTACGGTGCAAACGCTGGTCGTAGGGACCAGTACGCCGAAAGATACGTGGGTCGATCCAGACAAGGCCGCCGCGAACACAAATCCGGTGATCCTCGATGCCGCAGGCCGCGCGATCATCCTGGGCAGCGCCGACTACCGGCTGATCGTGCGCGATGCGGACGGCAACCTGGTGTACGACGGCTGGACCTCCACCGGCATTTCCGACGCGCTGCTGCCGTTCACCACGGCGCCGACACTGGCCGATGCGCGCGCGCTGCTGGGCATCGAGGACGCGATCCAGGTGGAGACGGATCGTGCGCTCGCCGCCGAGGCCAACCTGCAGACGCAGATCACCGCGGAAGTCACCCGCGCCACCAACAAGGAGAACGACCTCCAGAGCCAAATCGACGCTGAGGAAGCGGCGCGGATTGCCGCGGACAATGCGCTGCAGGCGCAGATCACGACGCTCGGCGCGACGAGCCTCAAGGTTGGCACGAACGTCACCGACTCAAGCGGTCATCTCCGGGTGGACTTCCCGGCGCCGTTTCCGACTGCCACGACGGCCGTTGTGACGCAGCTCATGAACAGCGACCTTAGCGCGGTATGGCTATCGGTGAACTATGACGCCGACGGCTTCGATATCTGGTCGAGCATCCCGCTGGCGGACGATGCCGTTCACCCGATTCCAGCCGCGTTCTGCTGGATCGCCACCGGGAACTGAATGAACGTCGCGCTCAACACGGGCGTGCCCTCGGCGCCGCTGGTCGATCCCATCAGCGGACAGGTGACGCCGGCCTGGCGCGCGTTTCTGCTGGCGCTGTATCAGCGCACCGGCGGCGCGGTCGGGCAGTCGTCCGATACGTCGGAACTCGAGGCGCAGCTTGCGGCTGAGGAAGCGGCGCGGATTGCCGCGGACACCGGGCTGGCGACCGGGCTGGCGAGCGAAGCGACAACGCGCGCGGCGGCTGATACCGCGCTCAACACAGCGGTGACCCGTGAGGCGGCGATCCGGGCAAGGGCCGACAGCAACGAGGCGACGGCGCGGCAGAATGCGGATGCGCTGCTGGTGCCCATCGCTCAGCTCTGCTCGATGTGGGCCGGATGCGATCTGTCGTTCCTGCCGACAGCGGATCCGGGCAACGGGATGCCGTGGCTCGACGGCACGCACATCGCCGTGGGCACGTCGGCAACGGCTGCGGTGGGCATCGGGAAAGAGGATGCGACCGGGCGCTGGGGCCTGGAGGACGGCACGGGCGCGTGGATCTGGGGCTAGGAGGATACCATAGCTGACACCAAAATCAGTGCGGGCGCCGATCCCGGCACGTTGACGGCGACCGACAAGCTACCGCTGGCGCGCAGTGCATCGACCACGGCGTATGCCGCGACGATGGCTGAGATCGCCAGCTACGCGAATACCGCATATACGCCGAACTACAGCGCAGCGGCGCCGATCATGGACGGCACGGCAGCGCCTGGCGTTGCGGCAGCCGTCTCGCGCGGCGACCACATCCACCCGTCCGACCTTACCCGTGCGCCGCTCGCCTCGCCCACCTTCACCGGCACGCCGGCCGCACCGACAGCAACGGTCGGCACCAACAGCACACAGATCGCGACAACGGCCTATGTCCTGAATGCGGTCACGGGTGGAACCGCCGCCGCTATTCCAGGCGCCAACACCGCCGACAACAATGGCTTTGCCGTCAACCAGCGCGGCTATGTGAGTGGCACTGTGCTCGCTGCCGGGGCCTATGGCCACGACCGATGGAAGGCAGGTGCCGGTGGCTGCACCTACACGTTCGCCGCTCCATCAGGTCCGTCCGTCAGCATCACCATCACGGCGGGCACGCTGCAACAAGTGGTCGAAGGCGCATCGCTCATCGGCGGCACCTACACGCTGTCATGGACCGGCACGGCACAAGGGCGCATCGGCGCCGGCAGCTATGCCGCGTCACCGGTCAGCGGTACCGTGACGGTCGGCACAAATACCACCATCGAGTTTAACACCGGCACATTGTCGCAAGTGAAGTTCGAGATTGGATCTGTGGCAACGCCGTGGGTTGCGCTGTCGCCGCAGCAACAGCTCGCCGCCTGCCAGCGGTTCTATTGGACTGGCATGCTTTACGGCGGATCAACCCTGGGGGCCGGAAACTCTTTTTACCTCAGCACAGCTCTGCCTGTGCAAATGCGAGCCAGTCCGACAGTTGCATCACCATCTAATACCAACACAAATGTATCAACGCCTGCTTACGGCTCACTAACTCCAGGAACGATCTACGCCAGCTTTTTTGCCACCGTCACTGGCTCCACAATACTGTGGGCCACCGTAACGGCATCGGCGGATCTTTAGATATGCTTCCATGTCTGCCGATATATGATGCGTTGGACAGTGCTTATGGCAATGTCATAAGCGGCGGCAATTCCGGCTTGGGTATCGCCGAGTTCAGATCGTGCTCTAATCGTGAGAACGTCCGTTGCGGTGAGTTTGGCGGTGCCAATCGTTTCTCCGCGCGCCAGACGATGCGGATAGAGGCGAGACGTATTGGCATCGCCGAACCGAAGGCGCCCTTTGGAGGCGGCGTCCCTGACGTTCTCCCCTTGCGTGCCAAGCCGGAGATGCGACGGATTACAGCACGAGGGATTATCGCAAATATGCAGCACGCAGACGCTTGCGGGAAGCAACTTAGGCTCGTCGGAGAGGGTCACGTTTGTCGCAAGCTGATAGGCAATCCGATGCGCGAGGCGGACTTTCCCGGCCCATTGCATCTGGCCGTAGCCGTCGCTGGTGTGCGTCCCCACAAACGGCCAGCAGACCTCTGGGGTGGCAATCGTTACACGGCGCCAGAAACGTTCGGGGGCGACGCTCGTAATGCGGGGCACAGTGTTACTTTCTATGGTGGCCAGTATGGCTGCTGAATACCAGCTTCTTAACAACTCCGATACTGTTCTCAGGGTTTTGGATCAAGCCTACATCCCTGACGATCCCGCCAACCGCGATCGACAGACCTACGATCAGTGGCTGGCCGATGGTGGCGTGCCCGATCCCGCGCCGCTGCCACCGGAACCGCCGCCGCCCGTGCCAGTCGATCTACCGCTGGTCATGCCGACCGAGCCGCAGCAGGCCGCGCCCAAGGCGTATGTGGATACGGAGGTCGCCAAGGTGACCGCCCGCATCGAGGCGCTGGAGGCACGGCTCGGGTGACACCGCCTTTCGTCGTGCTGTCGCTGCCGCGTAGCCGCTCCGCCTGGTTGAGTAAGTTCCTCTCTTACGGGCCGTTTCATTGTGCCCACGACGAACTGCGCCACTGCCGCTCCCTGGCGGACGTGGAGAGCTGGCTGGCGCAGTCCTGCACCGGGACATGCGAAACCGCCGCCGCCCCCTTCTGGCGGCTCCTGAAGCCCGGCGTGAGGGTGGTCACGGTGACCCGCCCGCTGGACGAGGTGCTGGCGTCGCTGCGCCGTGGCGGGCTCGCGTTCGATGACGCGGTGATGCGCCCGGTGCTGCGGCACCACGAGGCCAAGCTGCGCCAGGTCGCGGCGCGGCTGCCGGACGTTCTGGCGGTGACGTTCGAGGGGCTGCGCGACGAGGCGACGTGCGCGCTTGTGTTCGAGCACTGCCTCGGCATGCCGCACGATCACGACTGGTGGCAGGCATGGGCACCGATCAACGTGCAGGAGAGCCTGCCGAAACTGATGCGCTATTACGCCGCCCACGGGACGCAGCTCCAGCAACTGGCGAAGACGGCGAAGCATCGCATGATCGCCAACATGCAGGGCAGCCGCGAAATCGACGGCGTGACGTTTCAGACCGAGCCATTCCGCACGTTCTACGAGGACGCCAAGCCGCTGTTCGCTGAGCACCTGGTGCAGACCGGACAGTCGCCCGACGACCACGCGCGCAAGAATGTGCCGCTGCTGCAGCGCCTGGACGACCTCGGCTGCCTGCATGTGTTCACCTCGCGCAGCAATGGCCGGATGTTCTCGTATCTGGTGTCGGTGATTGCGCCGAGCTTGGACTCATCTGACGAGATGCTGGCCGAGCAGACGATCTTCTTCGCCGATCCGTCGTTTCCCGGCCTTGGACTGAAGACGCAGCGCGCGGCACTGGACGACCTCAAGGCGCGCGGTGTGCATCGTGTGCTGATGCGGGCGGGGCATCGCGGCAGCGGGCCGCGGCTTGGCACGCTGTTTCGCCGGTTGGGTGCCAGCGAGTTCGGGCAACTCTATCAGTTGGAACTAGGAGGCTAGGACATGGGCCTTGGAGCGGTTGCCGCCGCGACAGTTGCAGGGGCTGCACTATCGGCCGGCTCGCAGATGATTGGCAGCAGCAAAGCTGCGGGAGCCGCGTCGGACGCCGCCAACCTGCAGAAAATGCAGTACCTGATGACGCGGCAGGATCTGTCGCCGTTCATGGGCGCGGGTGCGAGCGCGCTGCCGGGACTGTCGGCGCTGGCCAATGCCGGGCCGACCGGCGGCGGGCGGGATTACGTCGATCTGGCCTATAACCAATACCTGCCGCCCCGGATGACGCAGGCGGAACTGGAGCAGACGCCCGGTTATCAGTTCACGCTGGCGCAGAACCTGAAGGCAACGCAAAGCTCTGCGGCGGCGCGTGGGTTGGGCGTGAGCGGTGCGAGCCTCAAGGGCGCGGCTGAGTATGCTAAGGGTCTGGCTGATACCACCTACAAGACGCAGTTCGACATTGCGCAGAACCGTTTCAAGGATGTGCTGGCGCTCAACGAAGGCCAACAGGGGCAACTCACCAACCAGTTCAGCCGGCTGTTCGAGACATCGCGACTTGGCGCCAACGCTGCGGCGGGGCTGGGCACGCAGGGGGTTGATGCAGCGAAAAACGCCGGCAATGCGCTGACAACGGCGGGGCAAACGGAGGCGCAGGGCCTGACCAACGCCGGTAACGCGCTGAACCAGGGGCTGCAGAATTACCTCGGGTATAACCAATTCCAGAAATACATGAACCCGACCGGCAGCCAGTCCACGTTCGGGACGCCGAGCATCTACGGCTCCGGCGCCAATCCCGACATGCTGTGGACGCCGCAGTAAGAGAGGACCGCGCAATGAGTGGCTCGAACTTCGGCCTGGCACCGCCGGTTGTCGTCAACCCGCTGGCAGCGCAGACCACGGCGCTCGATGCGGCGGGCAAGGTCTATCAGCTACGTCAGCAGCAATCTAAGGAGGCGGCAGGGCAGGCGTTCCAAAACAGCCTCAACCCTGACGGCACCCCAAACCAGAGCGCCTTCCTCTCGAATTTGAAGGCAAACCCGACTGCAGCAATGTCAGCGCTGGAGACCGCGCAGCAAGGCCAGACGCTCGATCACAATACCTACGTGACGCACAGCGCTCGCGTGAATGCCGGCATGGCTGGCATGGGGCAGTTGATTGCTGATAATCCCGCCGGCATCCCAGCCGATGCGGCCCATGCTTTCATCGAACGCCAGGTCGCCCTTGGCTATTGGACACCAGACTTCGCCAAGTCTTTGCATGCGCAGGTCAGCGACAACCCGCGCGCCAATACACAGCTTGCCGTCCAGGGACTGTCGCGAGGCTTACAGGCACAGACGGTGCTGGAACAGGCGAGACCTTCCGGCACGTTCGACACTGGCGGAAACCTCCAGCCATACTCCGGCCAGTCACGACTGACCTCCGGTCCCTACACCGGGGGGATCACGCCGCAGGGCGGTGGGGTGAACCGCACGCTCTCGCCGGGTGAGGCGATGACGCAAGTCACGTTCCAAGCCGACCAGGACTATGTGCGGCGGCATCCTGACGTGAAGCTAGGGGCGACCGTCTCGCGGCCACTGGCGGATGTAACCACGGAACAGGGATTCCCCGGCATCCTGCCGCCAGGCGCGCGCATCACCACCGTCGCGCCTTCCGCCGGAACTGGCGGGGTCATACACAATGGACAACCGGCTAGTCCGACGAACCCGCCGCGTCTCAATGTCCCAGGCAGCGCCGCACCACCAGCTCCCCCAGCCGTTCAGCAGGGGGGACCACCACCAGCCCCGCCAGGCGGCTCTGGGACGCCATACAGCGGCGGCGGGTTTGGGCAGGCAATTCCTGCGGCACCAGCGGCGGCCCCCGCCACAGCGGCTCCGGTGGCGCCGGTTCCCGTAGCGCCGGCATCTCCTGCTCCACCAGTCGCACCCAGCGTGAATGCACCGACAGACAGCATGATGCCGGGACCTCGCTCGGCGCTGGAGGGAGGTGTGCCGGTGGCGTCCATCAATCCATTGGCACCCTCAACAGGCGCGGGATCGCCACCATCCCCAGCCGTTGCCGGCGATGTCTCGGCCATTCTACGGGGAATGCAGAACGCGCGGGCCTCGCAATCCCGCGGCACCCAGGTTGCCGGCGATGCTGTCCGCGGCCCCGGCATACAGGAGACATCCGAGAACCAGCGGGCGGCGGAACTACTGACAACGCACGACACCGCCGCGGCAAACTATCAGCAGACGATCTTCCCCTACACACAGGCGCTGTCCCTCTACGGTCGCGGCATGACCACGGCCCCGACCACCGATCAGGTGAACGCATTCAAGGGATGGGCAAACGCCCTCGCCCGCAGCACAGGCGTCGTCAATGAGCCTTTCGACTCAACCAAGGAATACGACGCGCTGCACAAGTATCTGTCGCAGATCGTGAGCGGCAATCCGGTGGCCGCCGGTTCGGATGCGCGGATGGCAGCCGTGCTGTCGGGCAATGCAAATACCGGCATCCACGAACTCGCCGGCGCCGACATGATAAAAGCCGGGGTCGCGCTGCAACGTATGACCGTAGCGCTCAACAACCAGTGGCACGCCATGCCATCCCACGAGCAGGCGCTGTATGGCGGCAATTACATGAACTATCTGCGCGACCAGGCCGCCAAGGTCGACGTGCGGGCCTTCGCTCGTGACCTGTACAACCCGGAGCAGATCAAGACACTGCAGGCTGATTTGCAGAACGGCAGCAGGGAAGACCGGCTGCGTTTCCTCGATACGCTGCGCATAGCGCGCGCCGCGCGACTGGTCGGCGACCTCCGGGTCATGCCCTGAGATGGCCAGCAACGACTTCCTGGCGACCTACACGCCGCTGGCGAATGACATCGCGCAGCAGACGGGTCTCAATCCTGCGGTGGTGCTTGGCATCATCGACATCGAAACCGGCGGCGGCACCCGCGTCAAAGGCAACAACCTGTTCGGCATCTCTCCCGTCATCAACGGCAGACAGGTGGTCGCCAGCTATCCCGATGCATCTGCTGCTGGCCAGGCTTTCGTCAGCCTGATGCAGACGCCACGCTATAGCGGTGTGGCAAAGGTGCCGGCTGACCAGCAGCCGGGGGCGCTGGTCGCCAGCGGTTACAACACGGTCAATCCCAACTACGCCCGGCTGGTCGGCGGGCGGGCGCAGACTTTCAGCGGACAGCTCGGCTACCAGGGCGGTGGGCCGCAGACAACCGCGCCGACACCTGACTACAACACGCCGTCGCGCAAGCCAGCGCCGGCACAGGCGCAGCCACAGGCCGACCCGACGCTTGACCTGGTGAATACCGAACTGGGTAGTGGCTCCTCGGCCAAGCCGTCTGCCAAGCCGCAGGACGACCCGACGAAACAGCAGGTCACTGAGGAGCTTGGCGCACCGTCTGCGCCCGGACTGACCGGCCCACCCGTGAAGCCGGAGGAGCCACCCAAGGGCACCTATACGCCAGAGGGCATTTATATCCCGCCCTACGGTGACACGTCGGCCAACCCCACTCTGAAGACACTGCTGGGATTGCCGGAGAAGCTAACGCCCGAGCAGCAGGCCAGGGTCCAGTCCCCTACGTCATTGGAGCGGGTGGGATCGGCGGTCGCCGAAGGCTACGGTGGGTATCAGGGCACAGACACCGCCAAGATGGTGGAAAAATGGGCGCCTGGTGGGGTGGAGCTTGGGCGATACATTGTCAATCCACTGGCCGGCGGCGTCTCTGGCCTGTTCAGGGGCGGTCAGCAGTTCGTGCAGGAGGCGACCCCCGATGTCTCGCTGCCTGCGTTGCCGCCTGGCGTGTCTATCCCGCTCGGTGGCGGGCGCTCACTAAGCGGTCAGCTCACACCCGGATCGCTTGGCCGCGAACTGGCGGCTGCGCCCGAGGCGTTTCCGACAGGAGAAACAGGAGCAGCGGTGCGTGGGCCGAGCACGGCAGCCGCAGCACGTAATGCCCTTAACCGTCCCATCACGATGCAAGACATCCGCGAGGCGATGAGCCGCATTCCGCCGGAAGAGCCTCCGGTCGGCGCTGGAGGCAATGCACTCAATCGCCCGCAAGACACAACGCAAGCGCCGCCATCCGTGTCGCCTGCGGTGCAGCAAGCAGCGCCAGGCCCGACCTTCCTCGACCGGAACTGGATACAGAAAGCAGGCGAGGCTGAGGGCGGTGGCTACGACATGACCAAGGGCGGCGACGCCCTGGTGGCCGAAGCGCAGCAGGCCCTGGACGCCGGGCACACGGTCGAGCTTGTAACCGATGGTGGGCGCAAGACGGTGCCGATCACCGACATCAAAAACGGCATGCTGACTGACGCACAAGGCCAGCGGTGGGGAGACGCCTGGATCGCCAATGACGCTACAGGGCGTGAAGGACTGCGGATCACGCCGCGACCGGCTGAGACGCCACGCGCAGCACCGCCAGAACTCACCGAAGCCGAGGCACCTACACCCAGGTCTGCTGGCGCGGCGGCAACACCCAGTGGCGCGGCGCCGGAATACACAGATGTCCAGCGCGCGACCAACCTGCGCAAGTCGATTGACCAGCCAGCGCGAGAACGAGCCGGCACTGCGCTGGTGGACGATACTGCGTATGTGACGAACGTCCCTGGTGGACAACTGCCGGCGCGCATGCTGCCAGAGCGTAACTTCGATCCACAGGTCGCACTCGATCATAAGCGTCGCTACGCTGATTCGGAGGGGCAGGCTTATCGCGCGCAGTATGACGCCAACGAGACGACGCGGCACAACGGAATGACTGATCTGCTGCGCCAGGATGCCGGCGACGGCAATACGCTCGATGCGCTCCGGACCAGCAGGCGGGAGGTGGCGCCCGAGCAGTTCGGCGCATTCGAGAACGAGCGGCCCGTCAATGTCTCGTCGGATGTCAGCTACATGCAGAAGCTGCTCGACAGCCCCGAGGGCAAGCGTGGTGCCGTCGAGCGGTCGGTGAAGAGCGTCCTGCAGCGCCTGTACAAACGGGATGGAACCCTTGAGGACCGGCCTTCGCAGCTCTACGGCGCGCGGCGGCATATAGACGACCTATTGAACAAAGCCGAGCGGCCAAAGGATGTCGAAGGCTCGGACGCGCAGGTGTCACAGTTTATTCTGCGCGACATCGCCAATCGGCTCGACGAGCGCATCCAGTCAGGTGCGGATAATTACCAGGCATACCGGGACGCTTACCGCGAGGCATCGCAGCCGGTGAACCAGCAGCGGTTCCTCCAGCGCTATTTCGAAGGTGCGAAAAACATCGTCGGCAGCAACGGCAAGCTGGTGTTGCGAAAAGTCGAGCAGATGCTGGAGGACATCCACAAGGGGTTGACCGACAGCAAGAACACCCTGGCGAAGTCGCTGACGGACGAGCAGATCCAGAACATCGTCAACGTACGGAACGAGCTTGCGGCCAAGCAACTGCGAGACGAGCAGGCGAAGGTTGCTGGCTCCGACAGTTATCAGTTGTTCACGGCTGGCGCGGCCAAATCGCCGACTGTGTTGGGAACAGTAGCCCGGCATGCCGCCGGCGGCTTGGCTCACAGTGCGCTGGCCTATACGGCCTACGCCGCCAACCCTCTGGCACTGGCAGCGAATGCGGCACTTGGCACATTTCAGGCCACCCGCCCGGCGCGGGTGGCAGCCCAGGCGGCTCGGGCGCAGCAGAAGGTCAATGAACTCGCTGCTGCCCGCGATGCGGAGCTGCTGTCACAGCACCCGCTGCGCCAATGACGTGCCGCCAGTAGTAGATGGGCAAGCTGGCGAGCAGCCACGCCATGCCGAAGGCCACTGCCGCTATCGGGAGAACAATCTCCCCTGGCGCACGGCCGTCGTAGACGCCCCAGCCGATGCTCGCGGTGATTATTACCGTCAGCACTGCGCCGAGCAGCAGAAACACGACCACGCGGGCAAACCAATGGGCCATAAGCCAAAAGTACAGCAGCGCGAGCGCAAGGCCGGCGCCAATCATAAGTTCCATGTCAGTGTCCTAAAGCGGAGGTGACGCCGGCCGAAGCCGGCGCTGTCCTTTCAGTCGTTGCAGGCCGGGTCACGCGAGCAGTAGCCGCGCCACCAGGGGCATTTGGCGGTGTCGCAGAACGGGTAATCCCGCTGCGGCTTCGGTGCGCCGTGGGCCTCCAGAATGGCCCGGAACAGCGGATGCACCGTCCTTGACGATGCGGTGTCCTCGTCGCTCATCTCAGTTGCAGTCGGTGTAGACCGTGCTGCCCATCTGCCTTGAGGTGCAGCTCTTCATCTGCCCGTTCGGGCCGCTGAAGTCCTGGTAGTATGTGCTGCCCATCCGGCGTCCGGTGCCGCTCCAGCCATTGTCGCTGTCGTAGTACGTGGTGCTGCCCATCTGCCGCTGCGTCCAGTTCTGAGCGAAGGCGGGCGTTGCCGCGAGCAGGAGTGCCGCGGCGAGTGCTAGTCTAACCATAGTCTGTGTCTTTCAATGTGATGATGCGGCGCGTGTGTCATCCAAAGCGCTGCGCCGCTGAACGCTCTAGTGCAATGCGCCGATCCGCAGCCACAGTGCAGCCTGTGCCATCAGCACCACGATGATGGTGCCGAGCAGCCAGCGGAACTGCGAGCGCATCTCGGTGCGTATCTCGCGCACGTCGGAGCGGATTTCGCCCAGCGCTGCATCCGTGCTGCGGGCGATCTGCTCCAGCACCGCAACACGCGTTGGCATGTCATCCAATTACTTCGCCTCCCGCGCCTGATCGATCAGCCGTCTGAGGAACTCGCCTACCGATAGGCCAAGCCGCGCTGCGGCCTTCTCAAGCCAAGCGCGCTGCGGATCCGTCAATACGACATTAAGCCTTGCCATGCACCTATCTGTGCAAGATCGGTGTCGGCTGTGTCAACACAAATAATGCAGGGAAACGCGCATGGCTGACCCGCCGACCTATCCGCACATCATCGTATTCGAGACCGCCGAGACGCAGCGGCTGTTCGTGCCGGCCGAGGAGCCCAGCCCGCCGGATCCACCGGACCCGGAAGAGCCGCCACCGGAGCCTGGCGAGGCGCGCGCTACGATCACCATTACCGGCACCGACTACGTGTTCATCGCCAGCGACGGCCAGCCGCTCGACAGCTACACCGACCCCGATGGCCACTTCGTGCAGGACAACATCGTCTGCACCAATCCTGGCCTGCCGCATATGCTGGTATTCTACCGCCCCGACAGGAGCGGCGACCGCGAGGAGTGGGTATTCGAGCACGGCCAGCCACGGGCCACAGCAGAGGCAGCGAACCTGCCGGCCTACACCTGCACCATCACCCGCCGCGACGGCACCACAGCCACTGTGGAGGCGCCCAGCGGGCACTACTGGTTCGGCCGCTGGCGCTGGCAGTCGGCTCCGCGTCCGGTGCGTCGCACCTACGCGCAGCTCAGCGCGCAGAACCTCATCCCGCACCTCAACACCACCGGCCTGGCGACCGGCCCGATCCTCACGGTGAACCCGTACACACCCATGGCCACCTGCGGGATGCCGCAGAACATGGGATCGACAGGCGGCTATCCCGGTCTCGGCATCATCACGGGATGGCAGGCGCAGTATCTCGTGCGCGGCGCACCGGAGACCGCATGGCGCAACCAGGCCGAGGCGATCAACGGTTACGCCTGCATCGTGCGCGATCCAGACACGCTCGCCCCAGCGCCCGGTGACATCATCAACGACTGGCCATCAGCCAACATGTACAGCGCCAGCGAGGGCACGCCCTACATCGCCAAAGGCCCATCGCCGCTGCGCACGGACCAGGGCCATCTGCCGTCGATGAGCTACATCCCGTTCCTGCTCACGGGCGATCCCTACCACCTCGAGGCGATGCAGTTCGTCACGAATTACCAGCAGTTGTCGCTACCGGCAGACAGCCGCTGCATGGTCATGGGCCGCTACTGGGCGTGGCCCACGCGCGCGATTGCCGAGTGCGTGGCTGCAACGCCGGCCGTCGTGCCGTCCTGGCTGCTGCCTCAGAGCTACTGGCTGCACTGGCTCGATGTGCATCGTGGCTATGTCGAGGACCGGATGGCGAATAGCAGCGATCCCTATTGTTATGTGTTTCATTCCATCGTGGAGGGCGGCCAGACGACAGAGCTCGATCCGTCGAAGTCCGGCGACCATGTGTGGCAGCAAGGGATGGTGGACCTGACCGCGGCGTGGATCGCGTCATGGCGCGAGGAGTGGGTCGAGCCTGCCGAGTGGCTGATACACTCGTGTATAGACAGAGCCTCGGCCACCTCCGGCTGGTGCCGCGCCAGGTGCAGCCCGTATCACATGCGGTTGCAGAATGCCTCGATCCTCGCTGCGGCCATGACCAAGACAAGCGACACGCTCATCCTCAAATACGTGCAGCGGTTCCGGCCCGGCATGCAGGTGACGATAGACAGCGAGACGATGACGCTGGGCGACAGCGACGATCAGTTGTGCTGGGATATCGCGTCGAGGCCGAAGCCTGCCGACCACGCCGTCAATCGGGCGGTGTATGGCACCAAATGCCTGAGCTGGGGCGAGGCGGCGGACCTCAACATCCTCACATACGACTGGGGCGCCGATGTGGCGGACAATGACCACCTCGCGCCCAGCGTTACCGACCTCACCTATCAGAGCTACCAGCGCGCCGCGCTCGCCCAAGCGATCCATGCCGGCCTGGAAGTGCCGGGGCTGCACGATGCTTACAACTGGCTCGACGGCGAGATGCGCCGGCTGGTCAGCACCAAGGGCATGACGGTCGGAGATAACTGGACAATCGCGCCGGTGGTGACATCGCGGAGGCCGCATCGGCGGCGCAGCGAGCGCATCGCCTGGTCGCGCATGCGGGAGATCCTCGAGACTATCGGCATCGGCGAAGATTGATGTGGCGCGCCGCCCGCCGTTCCCGATGCTGCGCGCGTGCTTCTATTTGTTCGGTATCGTGCTGCTGCTGCAATGCCTATGGGTGAGCATCGCGGTGCTGACGTGCGTCGTGTTGATCTACCAGAAGGCGTATCCGCTCGGCGCCTGCGCTGACCTTGGCGCTCGCGCGTCAGCGATCTTCACAGAGGCCCTGGCCGGTATCCTCGCCCTACTGCTTGCGGCCAGGCCGCCTACGCCACCGCCGGACGGCTAATGCTGGATCGGGACCGAGAGCAGCATCCAGGCCACCAGGGCCGTGACGCTACCCATCAGGAAGACCATCGCCACCAAGCGCCAGAAGCGCTCCATGAGCCTCAGCCCGACGCCATTTTCTCAGCGCCCGCGATCTCGACCTCCGGCAGATCGCCCGTCTCATCCTCCGCCGGGAACCGCGCGTAGTTATCGGCTAGGATCGCGGCAATCTCACGCTGCACCCACTCTGGGCCGGTGCTGATAGCGTCGCCTACGCTGGAACGGTTCGCAACCTCTACTACCTCGTCACGCCGGTAGAGCACATCGCACGCCGCGCGGAGTTTATCGAGCCAAATTTTCCACTGTCCATCCGTGCGCTCGGTAGTCGGCTTCGTCTGCTCCTCTACCTTGCGTGGGGGACGTGTCGCGGCTGCTGCAACGGCGCGATGCGGTTCATCAGCGTCACGGTAGGATGTGGCATCGTGAGCGAACGTCATCGCTCCTGGCAGGGTTTCTACCTCATCCTCAGATAGCATCCCTAGACCACAAATTGATAATGTGACGCGGCGCTTAGCTTTTGTCATAGCTTTCATGGTGGCGTTAGCGCGGGCCTCGCCCATCAGCTTACCTATGGTAACGGCTCCAACGTCCTCGTCGCGCCGTCCGTCTGCCGTTGTCGCCTGAGCTGTGACAATGAAGAGATCGCCATCGAGGTGCTTGTCAGTGATAGCTATGCTGATCTTGCGGAGTTGACGTAACTGGTCGGTGCAATCACGCGTCGCATACATCACCGTTTGCCCCTGGAACGACATGAATCGAAAGGGACGCGTTAGGGGATTTAGACCCATCGACCTGCAGACAGCGGCGTAATACTCTACGCGCTGGTGAGTGGTAAGTTTCGACAGATCACCAGTGCCTAGGATGTGCTCGGCCGCCTCAGGGGAAACTGGATCGGTATTTACGATGTCACTCATGGTCAGATCCTCTGTTCATCCTTTTTCGCGAGGCGCCACTCGCGCATCTTCCCGAGCCGCGTCTTTCTAGTCTTCTGGTGATACGTGCGGAACTTGTCGCTCTGACACGCTTTGCATCGTCTGGCCAAATAGGTCCGCCGGCGCTGCCATACCCACAAGGTGTTTTCTTCCGAATATTCATGGCCACGCGGACAATGCGTGCGACGGCTGATGAATTTCTGACGGCCCTTACTCATCATATCGGCCGTATTGTCCTTCGCCGTTCCCAACCACAGATGCTGTGGGTTGCAGCATGGAGGGTTGTCGCAGGTATGAAGCACCAATCTGGCGCCTGGAATATTTTGTGGATTGCTTAATGCGTATGCCAAGCGGTGGGTTTGCGTTGTCTGGCCACGCCAGTTGCATTGGCCATAACCTTTCGGAAGTTTAGCTCCAGTCCATTCCCAGCAATCGCTCGGACCTTTGCGATCAACTCTAGCCCAAAAGCGTTCAACCTCCGTAGCCCGCATCTTCGTCTCGTAAACAGATCTAGCGTTGGCTCTGGCGCAATTGGGCGAGCAGAACTTTTGCATCGCTCGCTTCGGCATGAATGCTATCTGGCATCGCTCGCAGATCATGCGGTTGCTTTGCGGAACTGCCGCGCTGGGATGATCTCGCCGTGCTCGTCGATGCCCGACAGCACGACGCGGGTGACCTCGGTCGGGAAGGTGTACTGCTCGGCGATGTCTGGGTGATTGGCGCGCAGCTCTTTCACGTCGAGGCGCTGGGTGGTCACCGTCTTGATTTCGGCCAGCCAGGACGCGCCCGTCCTTGCGCTGGGATCGCTGAGCAGGATCTGCTTCAGTTCCGCCTCTCGCGTTTCCAACCGCTTCATGTCGGCGCGCACGGTTGCGAGCTCGTCGGGCACCGGGAGGTTGGGACGCTCGCTCATGCGGCGTCCTGCGGGGCCATCTCAGGCGCCTCCTGGGGCGTCTCCACGAGACGTGGCGCGCGCTGGCGGCGCACCCGCGGGCGGCCAGTGAGGGCCGCCACGACCTCGCGCATCATCTCCAGCCGCGTCTGGAGCACCGTCATCTCGAGCTCCAGCGCCCGCTCGTCGCTGCGGGCGCGCTCTAGCAGGGCGGCGGCGTTCGTGAGCAGGGATGCGTTGTCCGGGTGGTCCATCATGCGGCCTCCTGCCGATTGCGGGTGGTGGCGGCGAGTAGTGCGGCGCGGCTCTTGGCGAGCCTGGCGCGCTCCTCGGCGATCGCGAGGCGGACATAGCGGCGCCAGTAGGCGCGATCCGTGCCAGAGGCGCGCTGCCATTCGGCCAGCGTCGCGACGAAATCCCGGTCCCGCTGTGCGCGCAGGATCTGCGCTATTTCAGCGCTCAGCGCCTCCCGTTGTCCCGGCGCGTCACCAGCGCCAGCCGGTCCCGCAGCAGTTCCAGCTCCTCCCGCGTCTGCGGGTCCAGAAGCCGCAGTTCGAGGATGCGGAACAGCGTCAGATAGGCGTCGAGCAGGGCGTTCATCGCCTGCGCATAGGTCACGGGGCGCGGGCGACGGGGCATCGTTTGTGGTCCGATAAAGAATTTGTGAGGTTGCGGTTTGCTCGGAGACATTCGCCGTAACGCCTGGGACATCACGGATATTCCACGCGAGAGTTGCGTTGGAGTCACGTTGCACACGCGCATCGGGACGCTGCTTGCCGGTTTGCGCATAGGATGAGTGTGACAGCGGCGTTACTGTATGGTCGGGCGCGTCCAACCCGCCACATGGGGCTTCGGGGAACTGGAAGTCCGTCGTCAGCCGTTCGGAAACTGCCGCCTTGAGGGGGTGAATATGCCGCACGTGCCGTTGTCCAGTAGCGTAATGTCGCTACACAACGTAGGGACTGACAGTCCTGACGGTCAACAAAAAAAGGGTGTTTCCTGCTATTTTAATTTGCAGCGTTCATGGCAAGCAAGCGGCGTGTCCTGGGTTTCGGACCACTGCTCGGTGCGGAACTGTCCGAGGTGCCTGGGGTGGGCTGCGCAGATGGCCAACTCAACTCCGGCCGTATCTGTTTCAGACGGACTGCTAGCTCTTGATCAACTGCTTCGAGCGATCCCCACATCAGATATTGCGGCGAAATACGTAGGATGTGGCACAAGGACATTAGCAGATGAATGCTAGGTAGCCGCACGCTGTTCTCGACGTGAGCGATGGTGGACGCATCGACGCCGCACGCTGCGGCTAGCTCGGTTCGCGTCATGCCGACCAGTTGGCGGGCTGTTGCCAGCCGTTCTGCGACGCCCATAGCCAGTTCTTTTTGGCGCTGAATTTCGGTCTTTCTCACGGAATCCCTGTCGCAGCAGATTTCCTGCTAATCTGGGACAATTTGTCCCGCGCCGCAACCACGACTTGACGCATGGACGACTAGTCTAGATTGTGGCAGTCTGATGTCAGCTAACCGACACGCGAAAATCCTGGACGACCTCGGGGGGTACCAGCGGGTGGCTGGATTGCTGCGGATGCGAGAGAACACGGTGAGCAAGTGGCGCGTGCGGGGCATTCCCGCGTCGCACTGGCACCGGATCGCGGCCATCGCCCCGGAGATCACCCCGGAATACCTGGCGCGGACTAAGCCCCGAGGCGTGCAGTCCAGGAATGGCCGGTGAGCGCGGCGAACCCTGGACGCCAGCCGCACGCGTGGGGCGAGGCCGCCACGGCGCACCTGCGCCAGCGATGGTCGGACGGGGCCGCCGCCACCCTGATCGGCACTGAGCTGGGCGTCAGCAAATCGGCAGTGGTCGGCAAGGCGCACCGGCTGAACTTGCCGCCGCGGCCCTCGCCGATCCGCGCCGCTGGCCAGACGCGGCCTCCCGCACGCCCCAGGCCAGTGAAGGCAGAGCAGACGCCGCCCGCGCCAGCACTGGAGCCGCCCCCGCCCCCGCGGGAGCCTGTGGCGCCGCGTGGCTGCCTGTATCCGCGGGGCAACCGGCCACACTGGGACTGGTGTGACGCGCCGGTGGTTGATGGCGGGCCATACTGTGAGCCGTGCCGTCGCCGCTGCTGGATCGTGCCACCACGGCGGGCTGCGGCATGAACGTGCTGGACCTTTTCTCCGGTATCGGGGCGTTCAGCCTCGGCCTTGAGCGGGCCGGCTTCCGCACCTGCGCGTTTGTCGAGATCGACCCCTACTGCCGGCGGGTGCTGGCGAAGCACTGGCCGGAGGTGCCTTGTTATGACGACGTTCGATCCCTCACGGCTGAACGACTGCGGGCAGACGGAATTTCCGTGGACGTCATTTGCGGCGGCTTCCCCTGCACCGACATCAGCATCGCCGGAAAGGGCGCAGGCATCACCGGGCCACAGTCCGGCCTGTGGTCCGAGTTCGCCCGGCTCATTGGCGAGCTACGACCCCGATACGCACTCATTGAAAACGTGGCAGCTCTCGTTGGCCGAGGACTGGAGCGGGTCCTCTGTGACCTTGCCGCGCTCGGGTTCGATGCGGAATGGCGAATTATTTCCGCAGCCGACATGGGCGCCCCGCACCGCCGCGAGCGCATATGGATTGTTGCCTACCCCAGTGGCGAAGGACGACGGGAAGTCGTTCGAGGCGCACATGGCGATGAAGGAGCGGATGGGGCGCAATACATGCTCCTCGCTGGCGGTGATGGCGCGCAGCGGGATGTGGCCGACGCCAACGGCCACGCTTGGGACATCGCAGACGGCACCGTGGAAGCCGGGTGTGCAGTGGTGGCTACAGTCGCGGGCAGCGCGGCATCTGGAAGCATTGGTGCAGCATCCCGAGCGGATGTGGCAGACCCCCGTCGCGGACGATGCGATGGACCGGGTGGCGGGGAAGCTCAATTCCCGTGGCGAGCCGAAACTGTCGGCGCAAGTGAAGCTGTGGCCTACCCCGCAGGCGCACGACGCGACGCCGGGCAATGCGAGCCGGGTGGGGCGCTACGGGACGGAGCACGGGGGGCGCAACCTGAACGACTGGGTGGCGATGTGGCCGACGCCGAGGTCTGGCCAGGGGATGGTGTCGCAACTGCGGACACCGGAGGCGATAGAGAAGGCTGGCGGCCACAAGAGCCGGCTGGAGGATGCGGTGGCGATGTGGCCGACGCCGGCCTCGCGGGACTATCGCTCACCGAGCCTGAAAGTCGGGACGGAGGATTACTTCCGCGCGCCGACAGCGGGACTGCCGCTGAACGATGCGGTGGGGGGGGCGCTCAATCCACCGTTCGTGGAATGGCTTTTAGGAATTCCGAAGGATTGGACGAAGGTCGGTTGAATGCCGCAGCACATCAAGCCGGACCCCATCAAGCACTGCCTGTACTGTCAGAAGCTTCTCCGGCGAAGGAGAATGATGACCAGCGGCACGCTGGAGGGAATGAAAGAGTTCCGCCGCCGCAAATACTGCGACCGGACGTGCATGGGACTGGCACAGACACACGAAAACCCGACGCGCGCGGCAGTTCAGAAGCGCGTCCTCAAGTTCTTGAAGGCGTCATGCGAGCACTGCGGAACGCCGGAGAAACTGTCCATCCATCACATCGACAGGGACTGGCGGAACAACGATCCGGCGAACCTTCAGACGCTCTGCACCAGTTGCCACACATCGCTGCATCACCGGCAGGGGGACATCATGCCGAAGAGGACCCCGCCACCATGCACGGTATGCGGGAAGCCCTCTTATCACTCGGAGTTTTGCCACACGCATCGGACGCGCTTCATGAAGCATGGCAGTCCCTATCTGACGAAGAAGCAGTTTGGGCTGGAATGGCGGCTCGTGGAGGACCGTGGGTAGCCGAATGGCCCGGCGTGCCGCGCGTGGCGAAGGGCGTGCCTGACCGCGTCAGCCGCCTGCGCTCGCTGGGCAATTCTCTGGTGCCTCAAGTACCGGAAATGCTCGGGCGCGCGATCCTGGCGCGGGAGGCGGCGGCATGAGCGTGGTGGAGCGCCGCTACATGCACTGCGCCACCCTGGCCTGGCGCGTCTATGGCGGGGCCGGCTGGAATGTACGCATGGCGGCTGAGTGCCACGCACTCGGCATGCCGTGGGTGGACGGGTGGCTGGCGCGTGCGGTCCCGGTGCCGGACGCGATCCTGGCAGCGCTGATGCTGAGGCTGCGCGACATGGCTGCTGGACGCGACTACGGCCGGCACAACGGGCCGCGCTCGCATCTGGTGGCGGCGTGAGCGCGCCAAACATCCATGCCGTGTGGGGCCGGAACGTCGCGCAGCGCAGGCACGATGAGGACGGCCTGCTGCATACCACCATGCAGTATCTGAAGCTGGCACTGCCGCCGGATGCTATCGCGCACCACAGCCCCGGCGAGGGCAAGCGCAGCAAGGGCGCGCAGGTGGCACTAAGCCGTTCCGGCTACTGCAAGGGATGGCCCGACATCGAGGTGATCCACCGCGGTCGTGCGCTGTTCATCGAGCTGAAGGCGGCGCGCGGTGTGGTATCGGCAGCACAGAAGGAAACGCATCGGCGGCTGATCTATGCCGGGGCTGAGGTGATGCTGTGCCGCAGCGTGGGCGAGGTGGAGCAGTCGTTGCGTGAGTGCGGCGTGCATCTGCGGGCGTCGGTGATGGATGCGCGAGCCGGGGGCATGGCGTGATGGCGGGTCAACTCACGCTGTTCCCGGCGTTGGCGGCTCCGAAGCCCGCAAAGCGACGCCTCGCGCCGGGGCAGAACGCTGCACACCACGATCTGGTCATGACGCCACCCGAACTCGCCCGGCGCATTGTGGACTTCTACCAGCCGCGCGGCCGGCTGCTCGATCCATGTCGTGGCAATGGTGCGTTCTATAGCGCGATGCTGCGTCACAGCAACGACGTCCGTTGGTGCGAGGTGACGGAAGGCCGTGACTTCCTGACGTATCGGGAGCCGGCGGACTGGATCATCAGCAATCCGCCGTGGTCGAAGTTTCGTCCGTTCCTGCGCCACGCGATGGAGCTATCGCCCAACGTGGTGTTTCTGGCGACGATCACGCACTTCGTCACCAAAGCGCGGCTGCGAGAGATCGAGGCGGCCGAGTTTGGCGTGACGTGCTTCATGCTGGTGGATCAGCCGCCGTTGCCCTGGCCGGGCAGCGGTTTCCAGCTTGCGGCAGCGCTTGTGCAGCGTGGTGCCGGCACGGTGTTTCGCAGGTTGCCTGCCCAACTCGCGGAGGTGATGCATGCCTGAGATCCGGCTTGAGCTGATCCAGCCCAATCCGTTCCGCGACTTCGAGCTGCACCCGATTGACGAGGCGCAGGTAGCGAAGCTGCTTGCATCAATCAAGAGCAACGGGTTCTGGAGCAGCGTGGTGGCCCGTCCTGCTGGCGAAGGATACGAACTAGCCTTTGGTCATCATCGCATTGAGGCGGCACGGCGGCACGGTCTGGATGTCGTGCCGATTGAAGTGCTCGCTCTTAGCGATGCGCGGATGGTGATCATGCTGGCGTCGGAGAACGCGATGCAGCGCGGCACGACCGCAGCAGCGAGTCTTGATGCCATTGCGGCACTGAGCCGGGTGATCACTGCCGAGTGCCTCAAGCACGACAGCTCGGACGAGATAGCAAAAATTTTTGCTATCTCACCCAATGCAGCACAGACCGCCTGGGGACGGATACGAGCAGGCGGCACTCCAGGTGAAGATTGCATTGCCGCAGTCGCGCCGGCCGGTGCCTACACGCTTGGGCAGATCCGGCTGGCACTGGGCGTGCTGCGCGACAGCGGTAGGCTCGGCGGGGCGGAAGCAGTCACGTTCGATGCCAAATGCGCCAGACTATTCAAGCTGGACTATCACCTCGCTGAGTTCCGGCGGATCGTATCCGGCGAGGTCGTCCAGTCCTATCTGCCGGTGGAGCACCAACTCGACTTTGCGCAGAAGATCATTGATGCAGTCGGCGGCAGCGGCGAGATGACCGCTATCAAGCTGCGCGAGCGCGCCAACGTCCTGTTCTACGAAGAACTCGGCATGCCGCGGCATTCCATGCGCAACTCACCGCTGCGCATGAGCGATGATCGGGTCAAGGACGCCATGAACCTGATGCGTCGCGGCACGCATGACGTGAAACAGTGCTGCCGTATGCTGGGAACTCTGATGGCGGAAGGCGTCGATGTGGCGCCGGAGGTGATCGACCGGTTCAAGGATTACATCGCCGAGATCGACCAGGCGCTGAAGTCTCTGACGCCGCCGCAACGCTCGGGCCGGCGCAGCAATCTGCGTCTCATCATCAGCAGGGAGGAGGACGTTGCATGAGTGATCCGCGGCCACAGCACCGGGCATCCATCGAGCTGGCGAAGAGTTTCTATCACGACCACAAGGCATCGTTTGAGGAGGCGACAGGGAAGAACCTGCTTGACGAGCAGTGGTTCGAGATGCCGCTGACCGAGTTCGACCGCTGGCTGGTGGCACAAAGTCTGCTCGAGGAGCCGGCCGATGTATTCGACAGCAACACGGTGCAACGCTATGGCGTGGTGCAGCATCGCAACCAGGCGCGGTCAAGGATCAATGCAGCCGCGCGCAAGGCGACCGATCATCCGGCCTACTCGATAGGCAGCCGGCCCAACTCGTCGCTGCTTCGGGTGAAGTTGGTCGAGTTGTATGCGCGCGATGCTCCGGCCGACATAGCCGGCGGGTTCCGGGCTTCGTCGGCGCATTATCTGCGGCAGGTCAAGCGGATCGTTAAGCTGGCCAATTCGTCGGATGCGGTGAGCGACACGGTGCGCCAGCGGGTGAACCTGTGCGCGTCGGTGATGGAGCCGCTGCTGAGTGCCTTCACCTGGGCTGGCATGAACATGCAGGCCGAGATCAAGCAGCAGGACGAGGGGCGGTCGATTGGCCTGCCGGTCAGCAACCGGCGCCGGATCAAGCCATGACCGTTGCCGACTCAATCATGACGGCGCATAACAGAAATGCCGCCCAGCGGGAACTGGACGGCATCTGTAACTTTAGCATCGGCTCCGAGGTGCGGAGCGATCTGGCTCATTCGCTACAGCCAGTAAATCGCACCTCGGGCCGCAACGCAAGAGGTGTGTCATGAGCGTCCCGGCATTTGCGTGGGCCATTGAGATGGGCCGGGTCCACCGGCTATGCCCTGACGACAGGTGTCTGCTGATGGTGCTCGCCAATATGGCTGACAAGCACCTGGAATGCTTCCCGCTGCAGTCCACCCTGATGGCGGACACAGGGCTACCCAAGCGGACGCTGATCCGCTCCACCCAACGTCTGGAGGCGGCTGGACTGGTCCGGACAGAGCCTCGTGGCAGGAGCCTGACCTACCACATCCAGCGTCCGACAAATGGTGCCACGGTGGCACCGGATAGGTCTGGGAATGGTGCCGCACTGGCACCAGACAACCCCCTAAAAGGTGCCACACAGGCACCTCTTAATGGTGCCACCAAGGCACCTATCCAGGCGCGAATGGTGCCAAACGAGCAAACGAATGGTGCCAAATCTGCAAACGAATGGTGCCACGGTGGCACCTCGCCTTATATCAATATTAACCAAGAGAAGAGGAACCAAGAAAGAGAACCAAGGAAGGAAGACTCACCCCAAACCCCTCTCGTGCCGAGAGGGGCCGCGCGCGTCCCTCCCCGAGAGGACGGAACCAACCCGAGGGCAGAGGGCACGAACCAGCGAGCCAAGGAAACAAACCCTCGGGCCATGGGAACCAGTCCACGGGATCGGATCGCCTACCCCTCCGACTTCGAAGCGTTCTGGCTCGCCTACCCCAGACAGGCCGGCAAGCGGGCAGCGCTCAAGGCGTGGCACGGCGCAACCGTCCGGGCCGGCAGCCCCGCCCCGATCATGGCCGGTCTCGCCAACCACCGGTTCTGCGCCGAGGAACGCTTCATCCCCCACCCCTCGACCTGGCTCAACCGCGACCAGTGGCTCGACGTCCAGGACAGCTTCGACCCCGTGCTGCGCGCCGTCGGCCTCACGCCGGAAGACCTCGCCGACTGGCCCATGCCCAGCAGGAGGCTGCTGCAATGAGCCACGTCAGAGCCCATCGCGCCCAGTGGATCGCCATGCTCGCCAAACTCACCAGCCCCATGGAAAGCACCCAGGCCGCCAGCGCGTTCAATGCATTCCTGCCAATGCTCACCGACTACCCAGACGCCGCATTCACCCACGACAGCCTCGACTACGTGGCAACCGAATGCCACGGCGTGCCAACCTACGCCGGCGTCCGCCAGCATCTCGGCGCGTGGTGGAAGCGCAACCGGCCACAGCCACTCGCCATCGCAGACGCAGTGCCGGAGCTGCCGCCACTTCGCACCGATGCCGAAGCCGCTCACGCCCGCTCTCTCGTTGCAGAAACCGTCGCCCATCTCAAAGACCGCGAGGAGGAGCGCAACGCCCAACTCGCCAAGGCCATCCCAAGCCAGCCGCGAAAGACCGGCCACCTCTCGCCCGCAGAACTCGCCGAAGCCTACCGAAGAGCCGGCATCAAACGCGGCATCGCTGATCCGCCGACGCAGAAGGACCACACCCATGCCGCTTGACGCCACACCAGCTACCCGGTTAGATGCGGCGCAACACGACAGCGCGGACAGCCTCGCCACGTCCCGCATGCCGTGCCACAGCATTCGGTGGGCCTGCATCTACACCCACCCCCAAGCCGAGCGATGGGCCAACACCAACCTCCAACGCTCCGGCTACGCAACATACCTCCCGCTCTACCTCACCAGAGTCCGCGATAACGCCATCCGATCCCTCTGGCACACCGTCGAGCGGCCGCTCTTCGCCAGATACCTGTTCCTCCGCTTCAACCACACCGCCACATCCTGGTCGCCAATCCGCGCCACACCAGGCGTCGTCGATCTCGTCCGATCAGGCACAGATCCCGCCTATGCCTCAGACGCCGCTATAAGCACGCTACAGGCCCTTGACCATGTTCGCCGCACCCTCACCCCTCCGACACCGCTCTGGCGCCCTGGAGCCGCCTGCAGGCTCGCTGGCGGGGGTGCTTTCGATGGCCATGACGCCGTGGTGACCGCAGTCCACGCAGATCGCGCCCTCGTCGCCCTGCTCATGCTCGGACACCTCCGCGAAGTGCAGGTCTCGCTCGATTGCCTGGTCGTGCGGGAGTGAACCGTGAGTGACGTTGCTAACAGCGCCAGATCAGCACCCCGCGTTATCGGCCGCCCATTCGCCAAAGGATCGTCGGGAAATCCCAACGGAAGGCCCAAGGCAGCGCTCGATATCACCAAGCTCGCCAGGCAATACGGGCCCGCCGGCGTCGAAATGCTTGCTGAACTCGCGGGCCTAACACCGGGTAAGGTCGCTGAACCCGACACCGCTCGCATCGCCGCCATCAAGGAGCTGCTCGACCGCGGCTTCGGTAAAGCAACACAGCTCATCACCGGCGATCCAGAACGTCCCGTCGCCATCGAATTTACCTGGGCACCAGCAGCAGCGACACAAGCCGTTGCACATGAAACTACACCAGCGCCGCCAGTCATCGACGCAACGCCAGAGCCGAACACCGACACCGAGTTCGTGTGGGGCAAGAGCGATGACGCGAAAGACTAAGCGGCCGTTCAAGGAAATGATGGCCAGCGTTGACGATTATTTGCGCTTCAATGCATTGCTCTGGAAAAGCCAGCGACGTCTGGAACGTGAGATCGGCATCAAGGCCGTCAACGAATTGATCGTTGAGTTCAGCGAGCAAGTCCGCCAGGATCGCACGTTGCTGGATGCTCTGTATATGCAGGACGATCCATATCGTTGGGTGCATGAGCGTATGCGGCTGCTGCACTGATGACGCACCGTAGCTACACTCGTCCATACCGTAGCTACGTGCGTCCATACCCGGACGGGTGCTGATTGCGCTGCTTGGTATATACGGCGCCGTGGCTGTCGCCGGCTATTGCGCCCTCATCCTCGGCGCTCGATGCGATGACTGCTGAAGCGACATGACAGTCTGGACCGAGCCGATGATCGAGCGCCTGCGCCGCATGCACTCGGCCGGCTGCACCGACGACGAGATAGCGCGCGAAATGCACACGACACCGCGCGCCGTCAACGGCAAGCGGTGGCGCCTGGGCCTCACGCTGGATCTGGACGATCCGCTGGTCGTTGCATTGCGTCGCGTCAAGCGCGAACTCAGCGCCAGGACTGACGGTTAGGCGCGTAATGCCTCCCCAGGTGGCGCCTGATGGGCGTGCAGGCGGTGGCCGCAAGACGCCGCCCGCCGCTCAACACTGACGGAGACCGCTGATGATCACCCTGCTGATCTGGCTCTTGGTTCTTGTGTTGGTGTTCGGCGTCGTCATCTACGTCGTTCAGTTGTTGCCATTGCCGGCCCCGTTCGGCCAGATCGCACTCGCTGTCGTCGCGCTCATATTCGTGCTGCTGATCATCAGCATGCTGCTGGGTGGGATACCGTTGCAGCCCGTTCGGTTGCCGTGATGCCGCAGCGTGATGGCCAGTTGCGAGTGGCGGGGTTTGCTCTGCGCATCGAGAACATCCGCATCACGCTCTGCGACGATCCAGAGAGGATTGCGCTGGATCGTGACGGCGAGGGTGGCGAGTTCAGCCTGCGCGAGTTCGCTGACATGCTGCACCGCTTCATCAGCGAGCGCCTGTGATGCCGCGCTGGCGTGTCGAGCTGCTGCCAATACACCCAAGCGCTGCGCCCCCGCTGGAGATCGTCGAGGCCGAGGGCGTCGCGATTGGCTCTGGTGGTGCGCTGGTGTTCTGCGACGCTGGCCGCATCCTGCGTGCCCTCGCGGCAGGCCAGTGGGCGCACCTGACGCTGCTCGAGGGCGACGACGCAGCCGCCGCGCAGGACCGCTACACCGCAGCCACGCAGGCGGCGAGCTAACAAACAACCAACAAACGGAGGCTTCACGGTGCGACATCTTCTGCCCCTGGCAGCGGCGCTGGCCGCGCTTGCCACGCCCGCCTATGCGACGCTGCAGATCGCCGCACAGTTCGGCGGTGGCACGTTCGCCTGTGTCGATAACAACGTCACCTGCGACAGCAACCCGGCCACCGGCACGCTGCAGCTCGCCAACGTCGTGATCGGCGGCGTGGCGGTGAATGGCTCAGTGCAGACGAGCTCTGGCGCGTCATCCGGATCGGCGCTGCTTGATATCCTCAACACGTCATCGCTGAGCGTGACCAACACCAACGGGGCAGCGGTCGCCTACAACATCGCGATCAGCGATACCGGCTTCAGTGTGCCTGTCGCCAGCTTCTCGTCGTCACTGGCCGGCACCTGGCAGAATGCAGTTGGCTCCAGCATCACTGCTGCCTTCTACAATGACACCGCGAACCAGCAGGGCGCTGACACGCCCACCGACCACCCAGGCGTGCTGGTGGACACGTTCAGCCAGAACGTCGCCCTCGCTGCCGATAGCTACTCGCACAACGGCAGCGGCGCATTTGCCGCCACGGCGCCGTTCTCGATGACGCTGTTCTCGACGGGCACGCTGTCGGCGGGAGCCGTGCTGCTCAACCGCGGGCAGACGGAGCTGCTCAGCGTGACGGTGCCGGAGCCGGCTTCGCTGGCGCTGCTGGGGCTAGGGCTGCTGGGGTTGGGTGTGACGCAGTTGCGCCGGAGAGGGTGACGAGACGGCCTGACCACGTTCCGGGGGATCCTGATGGCGCTGCTGCTTGCGGTGCCGCTATGGGTTATCATCGCGGTTATCCTGTTGCGGTGAGGCGTTTTCAGACTAAGGAAGTGGCGATCAAACGACCGTTTGAAGCGCCCGCCAAAAGCGAAAATCCACGGTTTCAGCCATTAAATCAGCCAAATCTGGCTGGCTAGCCGGCTAAAACCGGGTGCAGCCGTCCGCACCCAGTTGCTTACCACGCCAGAGCACAGAGTGCCTTAATCGGCCGCCACAATCCCTAAGCCACTGACATCCCATGAAGCTCGAAGTTCCGTTTTCGCCGCGCGAGTGGCAAATCCCGCTCATCGACGACCCAGCCCAGCGCATCGTCGCCGTGGTGCATCGCCGCGCCGGCAAGTCCACCGCGCTGCTCTGGCGCGGCCTCAAGCGTGCCGTCACCACCAAGCGCCCGCAGCCGCGCGTCGTCCATATCCTGCCCTACGGCGTCATGTGGACCCGCACAGGGCTATGGGACCAGGCGGTCAAGGCCGCCGAGTCGATCCCGGACGCCCAGGTGCGGCGTAGCGAGATGGCGATCCGGCTGCCGAACGGTGGAACGTGGCAGGCGGGGGGTGCGGACAATCCCGACTCGTGGCGTGGCGGTTATGCCGACGAGTGCATTATTGACGAGTTTGACGATACGCCGCAGTCGATGGTGTCGCTCGTAATAGAGCCAATGCTCGCCGACCGGGATGGCGTCCTGGTTCGGAGCGGGACGCCAAAGGGTCGGGGGCTGCTTCAGGCGGCATACGACCGAGCGCGCGTCACGCCAGGGTATTCTTCGTACCTTCTTGACTATCACAAGACAGGCGCACTTTCGGACACGGCGATTGAGCGACTGCGCCATGAGATGAGCGAAGAAGAGTTCGCGCAGGAGCTGGAGTGTTCGTTCAACGCGCCGAACTCCGGGAGCTATTATGGCAAGCTCCTCGACGAATGCGAGCGCGATGGCCGCCTCGCGCGCATCCCTCATGACCCAGCACTCAAGGTATGGACGGCGTGGGATCTCGGCATTGATGACAGCACGGCAATCTGGTGCTGCCAGATAACGCGCGGCGGCGAATGGCACCTGATTGACTACATCGAGGATAGCGGCGTCGGACTTGACCATTACGTGCGTCTCCTGCAGCAGCGACCGTATGTCTACGAGCGCCATCTCCTGCCACACGACGCGGAGGTGCGCGAGCTGGGCAGCGGGCGCAGCCGCACCGAGACGCTCAATAGCCTCGGTGTGCGCCCGACCCGCACCGTGCGCCAGCACAGCGTCGCGGACGGCATCAACGCCGTGCGCATGATCCTGCCGCGTGCCTGGTTCGATGCCGAGCGCTGCGCCAAGGGGATCCACGCATTGAGGCACTACAGACGCGAGTGGAACGAGGCGGCGCAGACGTGGCGCAGCAGTCCCGTCCATGACCACGCATCGCATGGCGCGGACGCTGCGCGGTATCTGGCGCTCGGCGTGCGCGATGTCGAAGCGAAGCCGCTGGACAGCATCATCGAGCAGCAGTTCCCGACGCACCGGACGATTTACGAATGCCGCGACAACACCGGCTGGATGAGCGTGTGAGGTGGGTTGACTGAGCGTCAGGCATCCTCGCCCAGCCACCTGCGAGGAAACAGTGGGGTGATAGCTTACCCCGTAGCAGGACTGGCCCTTACCCGCTCGCGCGACCTGCCTCACTACCGATGGCTAGTCGGCTTCCAATTTTAGCGCAGCTTTCGCCAATCAACCCAGACCAGAGTAGCACCCCGAACGGAGGCGACACCATGAGCCACTCATCGACCAAGAACGAGTCACGCACCGACCATGATCGCGAGACCAGCCACCGCGCGCCAGCCGCCAGGACCGCCGCACCGCGTGATGCCGCCGCCGACCAACTCAGGCTCCTGCTGCTGCTGGCCACCGACTGGCTCAACAACGACCGCACACACGCCGCCGAAATCGCTGCATTGACCGGCGCGATGATTGGGGCACAGGGACCGCCGGTCAACGTGGACGTGCCGCTGGTCACGCAGGCCGGTGCCACGCTGAGCTGCACCATGGGCAACTGGACCGGCGAGCCAACCGCGTATGCCTACGCCTGGCACAACGACGGCGTCGCCAACGGCGGCACGGGCGCGATGTATAGCGTGGCGCCGGAGGACAGCGGGCACAACCTGGCGTGCGTGGTGACGGCGACCAACGCGCAAGGCTCGACCGCCGCGCCGATGAGCAACGCCATCGCGGTTGCGTGATGCTCTGATGGCTCGTCGCCCAAGAGCCGGTGATGCCGCCATTCTGCGCGAGGCGAAAGACAGATTCGAGCGCTGTGTCGGCTGGGAGAGTGCGTGGCGCGACCGCGCGCTGTTCGACACCAAGTTCGCCAACGCGGACCCGCACAACATGTGGCAGTGGGACACCTCGGTCAAAGCCGACCGCGGGTCTCGCCCATGCCTGACCTACAACCAGGTGAGGCAACACAACCTGCAAGTGATCAACGACGCCCGGCAGAACAAGGCGCAGATCAAGGTCACGCCCACAGGGGGGCAGGCGTCCTACGAGGCCGCGCAGGTGTTCTCGGGCATCATCCGGCGCATCGAGTATCAGAGCAAAGCGGTGGATGCGTATTCCACGGCCATCTTCCACCAGGTCGAAAGCGGCATCGGCTACGTGCGCGTCGAAACCGACTACGTGGACAACGACTCATTTGATCTAGATCTGTGGATACGTCGCATTGCCGACCCGCGTTCGGTCTACATGGACCCGGATTGCAAGCTCTATGACAAGTCAGACGCCAATTTTGCGTTCGTGTTCGAGGATATCCCGCGCGACCGGTACGAAGAGGAATACGGCACCGAGGACAACGCGGCACCTGCCACGCTCGACCACACCGACGGCTGGAACGACAAGGATCACGTCAGGGTCGCGGAGTATTGGCGGCGCGGCATCGCCAACAGCAAGATCCACCAGCTACAGGACGGCACGGTGGTGCGGGATGACGACATCCCGGACGACATCCGAGACCAGATCGAGCCGCTGATTGCCAAGACACGCGAGGTCGCAGAGCCGGAGATCGAGTGGTTCAAGCTCGCCGGCGACCGGATCATCGACCGCGAGGAATGGCCGGGGAAATACATCCCGATCGTGCCGTTTCTGGGCGAGGAAACCGTCATCGACGGCGAGATGGACCGCAAGGGCC